>Ga0310695_10005795_pt1 | contig 21135 bp, 20 predicted proteins | sample RumenRJG_04DNA_FD_203882 | JGI IMG/M metagenome (GOLD analysis project Ga0310695, IMG submission 203882) | Bovine rumen microbial communities from Lethbridge, Alberta, Canada - RJG_04 (v2) (version 2) | ecosystem: Host-associated > Mammals > Digestive system > Stomach > Rumen | place: Canada...
CTGCTACAGGGTGTTGAGACATTACCATTGCGTATAGAGCGTCATGTAGAGAATACTCTCAAGGTGGTTGACTTCTTGTCCAAGCACCCCAAAGTAAAGAGTGTGTCGCACCCGGCGCTGATTTCTCACCACGATCATGAGTTGTATAAAAAGTATTTCCCCAATGGCGGTGGCTCTATTTTTACTTTTGAAATCAATGGTACGCAAGAAGACGCATGGCGGTTTATTGATGCCTTGAAAATATTCTCTCTGCTCGCTAATGTTGCCGATGTCAAATCGCTGGTCATTCATCCTGCTACGACAACCCATTCCCAAATGACTCCCGAGGAACTGAAAGAGCAGCATATCACTCCGACGACAGTACGTCTGTCTGTTGGTGTGGAGCATGTCGATGATATCATTGCTGACTTGCGTCAGGCTTTAGATAAGATTTAAACAAAAATACCAGATATGAAAAGGATAGTCAGACAACTTACAGATTTGATAGGTCATACACCTCTTTTAGAACTCAATAAGTTTAGTCAATCGGCAGGAGTAGACACTCCGATTATTGCCAAGGTAGAGTATTTTAACCCGGGTGGGTCGGTGAAGGACCGTATTGCTCTTGCCATGATTGAGGATGCTGAAGCCAAGGGATTGCTCAAGCCCGGAGCGACCATCATAGAGCCTACCTCCGGCAATACGGGTGTCGGCTTGGCTCTGGTCTCTGCCGTAAAAGGCTACAAACTCATTTTGACGATGCCCGAAACCATGAGTGTGGAGCGGCGTAACCTCGTCAAGGCATATGGTGCCGAGGTGAGGCTGACGAGTGGCAAAGAAGGAATGCCGGGGGCGATTAAGGCTGCCAATGAATTGCGCGATACAATTCCGGGAAGTGTCATTTTGCAGCAGTTTGAGAATGCCGCCAATCCTGAAAAACATTACCTGACAACAGGTCAGGAGATATGGGAAGATACTGACGGACAGGTTGATATCTTTGTTGCCGGCGTGGGCACCGGAGGTACGGTGTCGGGTGTCGCCAAGGCTTTGAAAGAGAAAAACCCGGCAGTGAAAATCATTGCTGTCGAACCTCTGACATCACCTGTGCTGAACGGCGGAACAAGCGGCCCGCATAAAATCCAAGGCATCGGTGCAGGCTTTGTGCCCAAGACATACGACGCAAGTCTTATTGACGAAGTGTTTGATGTGGACAATGATGACGCCATACGCACCGGCCGTCAGTTGGCTCAGCAGGAAGGTCTGTTGGTCGGCATATCCAGCGGTGCAGCGGCCTATGCGGCTAAGGAGGTCGCCAAGCGTCCGGAGAATAAGGGGAAAACAATTGTCGTCCTGCTCCCGGACACAGGCGAGAGATATCTCTCTACAGTATTGTATGCCTTTGAGGAATATCCTCTTTGACAAGATGTAGATAGTTAAAACACAAGCAAGAGGGCACCTGAATCGTCAGGTGCCCTTATTTTTTTTATCTTTCTCGCGTCATGTTTTCAATTCCGGCCCATGGAACGTATGTCCTGCGGGATGGAATATACGTTCCATGGGATGGAACGTACGTTCCACCTGGAGGGACGGAAAGTTTCACGCCGTAATATGAGAGCTGTTTCCGTTTCAACGAAAACATCCGGCACGACGGGCCGGTGCACTTCAAACTGTCGTGCGCTGGCGCATCGGCATAGTATGTCTTTAAGATATGCTGTTCTAATTTTCTTTCATTTTCATATTTTTGGCGCATTTTTGATTTATTTGTGCAAAAAATATAGTTAATACAAAATCTTGATATACCTTTGCACCATAATTTAGAACATGAATTCATGAAAATCCCCGAATTAACAGCACAGGAGGTGGCTGCGTTTATCCAAAACGGTGATACTGTCGCTTTAGGCGGTTTCAGTCCCTCAGGTACTCCCAAAACTATTATGCCTGCTGTAGCGCAAAAGGCTATGAAGGAGCACGAGGAAGGGCGTGAATTCAAGATACATCTCAATGCCGGTGCTTCGGTTGGCGATAGTTGTGACGGCACTCTTGTACGTGCCGATGCGGTCATCAGCCGCATACCCTATTGCGATAATAAAGATATGCGTAAGGCGTATAATGGTGGCAAATTGAAATTTTGTGACCTCAACCTCACAGACAGTGCTGCTTTTTTGCGCCAGAAGGTGACAAACACTCCAGTATGGGGTATTGTGGAAGCCTGTGATATTGAGTATGTAAATGGTATGTGCCGCATATATCCCACAGCGGCGACGGGCATAGCTCCTACAGTATGCCGTATGGCAGAAAAGGGAAGTTTTATAGAACTCAACGCTTGGCACGGAGAAGACATCAAGGGCGTGCACGATGTATATGAGATACAGGACAGTTGGGCACGCACGGTAATAGATATCCAAACCCCTATGGATCGTATTGGCAAGCCGTATATTGAAGTGCCTCAAGAACGTATCAAAGGTTTGGTATATTGCAATTTGCCTGATGAATCACGCCCGATGCCGCCTTCGTCGGATGTGCATAACGCTGTAGGCGGCAACGTGGCAGAGTTTATAAAATGGAATATCAAGTGCGGTGTGCTGAATCCCGATCATCTGGTGTTCCAGAGCGGTGTCGGCAGCGGAGCCAACGCAGTCATGGCAGCAATGGGCATGGATAAGAGCATACCGGATTTTTATATCTACACAGAGGTATTTCAGGACGGCCCTTTCAGTCTGTTGCAGGAAAATCGTGTGAAAGGTGTCTCAACCGGTGCGCTGACCTTGTCTCCCGAAAATCTGCGCAAGTTCTATGACGACATAGCCTTATATGGTGACAAGGTCGTCGTAAGGCCTTCGGAGATATCCAATTGTCCCGAGGTGATATCCCGTCTCGGTGTTTGTGCCATGAATACAGCCATAGAGGTAGATATATACGGTCATGTCAATTCCACGAAGATATGTGGTACGAGCATGATGAACGGTGTCGGCGGTTCATTGGACTACACGACCTCGTCAACGCTGTCCATATTCACCTGCGGTTCAACGGCCAAGGACGGCAAGATATCGAGTATAGTGCCGTTCTGCTCCCATATAGACCATACTGAGCATCATGTTGACGCAGTCATTACGGAGTATGGTGTTGCCGACTTGCGTGGTAAATGTCCGTCTGATCGTGTGGACTTGCTTATTGAGATAGCCCATCCGGACTATCGTCCTCTGCTTCGCGAGTATCAGCGTCTGAGTGGTGCTGTTGGCGGACAGACGCCTCATTTGCTGACGGCTGCGTTTGCCTTTCATGACACCTATCTGCGCAAGGGTGACATGCGTCTGGTGGATTGGAACGATTATATTGTATCGTAGAAGGGGTATGATATATGCAATGAGAATACATTTGCATGGCGGTCTTTCTTTTGCAATATAATTTGTATCTTTGTCATCAAAATAAGAAAAATACATGAAATTACCTCGAATGACAGCACAGGAGGCGGCTACGTATATCCAAAATGGTGACCGTCTTGCCTTAGGTGGTTTCGGTCCTCCGGGAACCCCGAAAGCCATTGTTGCCGCAATAGCGGAGAAAGCCACAGCGGAGCATTTGGCAAACAGAGACTTTAAGATACACCTTAACCCAGGTTCATCGGTAGGAGATAGTTGTGATGGTATGTTGACACGTGCCGATGCGGTCATCAGCCGTACGCCTTTCTGTGTGAACAAAGACATGCGGAAAGCATACAATGAAGGCAAAATCAAATATCTTGATTTGAACTTGAGCGACAACGCCACATTCATGCGCCAGCAGCTGACAGGCTATCCAACGTGGGGCATTATTGAGGCTGCAGATATAGAAGAAAAAGATGATGTCTGCCGTATATATCCCACTGCAGGGACTGGCATCGCCCCTACAATATGCCGACTGGCACAAAAAGGCCTCTTTGTGGAGCTCAACGCCTGGCACGGAGAAGCTGTCAAGGGCGTGCATGACGTATATGAGATACAGGACAGTTGGGCACGTACGGTTATCAATATCCAACATCCCATGGACCATATCGGAAAACCTTTTCTTGAGGTACCGGCTAATCGTATCGTGGGTGTTGTGGACTGCAATCTGCCTGATGAGTCACGTGTCATGCTTCCGCCTACAGACGTGCAGAAAACCATCGGTACCCGGGTTGCTGAATTCATTGTCGCCAATATCAAGTGCGGTGTGCTGAATCCCGATCATCTGGTGTTCCAGAGCGGTGTCGGCAGCGGAGCCAACGCAGTCATGGCAGCAATGGGCATGGATAAGAGCATACCGGATTTTTATATCTACACAGAGGTATTTCAGGACGGCCCTTTCAGTCTGTTGCAGGAAAATCGTGTGAAAGGTGTCTCAACCGGTGCGCTGACCTTGTCTCCCGAAAATCTGCGCAAGTTCTATGACGACATAGCCTTATATGGTGACAAGGTCGTCGTAAGGCCTTCGGAGATATCCAATTGTCCCGAGGTGATATCCCGTCTCGGTGTTTGTGCCATGAATACAGCCATAGAGGTAGATATATACGGTCATGTCAATTCCACGAAGATATGTGGTACGAGCATGATGAACGGTGTCGGCGGTTCATTGGACTACACGACCTCGTCAACGCTGTCCATATTCACCTGCGGTTCAACGGCCAAGGACGGCAAGATATCGAGTATAGTGCCGTTCTGCTCCCATATAGACCATACTGAGCATCATGTTGACGCAGTCATTACGGAGTATGGTGTTGCCGACTTGCGTGGTAAATGTCCGTCTGATCGTGTGGACTTGCTTATTGAGATAGCCCATCCGGACTATCGTCCTCTGCTTCGCGAGTATCAGCGTCTGAGTGGTGCTGTTGGCGGACAGACGCCTCATTTGCTGACGGCTGCGTTTGCCTTTCATGACACCTATCTGCGCAAGGGTGACATGCGTCTGGTGAATTGGAACGATTATATTATTAAATAGAGCGTTTATCTCGAAGGGCAATGGTAGCCTTGCGGTAGAGAATAGCCAGCAGAAAACTTACGAACAAATATAAGGCGAGGTTGAGATATGGGTCTCCACCTTCTTTGACATCGTTAATAAAAAATGGCCGCACTATGGGGTGTATGACAAATAAGTAAGCAGATAATTGTCCGAACCATACCATAATATTGTGCCATACGCCTTTGATATCTACCAATGGCAAGGTTGCCAGTACGAAGAAAATTGGAGCCGCCATCCATGAAAGTGCGTCAAACCAACAGGCTATCCACATGGCAAGGCAAATGCAGGCATAGGTCCAGTCATAATATACGTTTGTGCGTGCTAAAGTAATGCCCAAAGCAAAAGGTAACATTGACCCTGCAAAATTATAGCGCAAATAGTTGAGCAAAATATGGTTTTCAGTATATATAGCATAGAAAACTGCGCTGCAGCATATCAAAGTGACGACAGCGAGACTTGCCCATTTCCTTTTGTAAAGAAACAAGCGGTAGATGACATACAATTGCATTGTCAAGGAAAAATACCACCACGGTCCAAGCAATAAATCTGCATCGGGAAACAGGTTGCCTGTGAATGTGATGAGTTGCAGGACATTGTACCAGTGGTGCGGCCAGTGCCAGTCATGCAGATAGATGTCGCTGACAAACCAAATTGGCAGTCCCAACGCAAGCAGCCACCAAAGTTTTTTAAGGTTGTACCAAATAAACGGCAACACACCTATATGGTCATCACGGCTCTCATACTTCTTTACCAGTCCGTAGCCGCTGACAAAAAGAAAGATTGCTACGCCATAATGTCCGGCAAAAGAAAAGATGTTGAGCATGACATGTTGTCCATGAGTCAGGAGTTCAATAAACCTGTATGTGCGTTCAGCCAAAAAAGTGTACTCATTCTCAACGGCACATCCTGGCAGCCAGTGACAGAAATTGTGGAGTACAATACTGATAATGGCAAAACCCTTAAGTACGTTGCAGTCTGTGATATCTAAATGCTGTTTCATTTCTTTTTCCATTTTTGTTCAAACTTTGAGCCGGCGATGATACTGTCATAGGGTATCGTGCCTTTCAGGAGGCGCTGTTGCGGAGTATATGCATCGCTCAGCAAATCGCGTTCTGCTTCATACCATTTACACTTTATGCCAGCCAAGCCCATCACAAGTTGTGATATGTTTGAGGAGATGAAGGGCTCTCTGTAGACCGCTCTTGCCTTGGCGACGATGGCGGCATGCTTTTCCTTGAAGATAGGGGAGAACCACATCACCATCGGGATTTCAAATTCATAGTAGGCGATAGGCGCACTGATGTTATCGCCCGGAGTACGTCCGAACATCCGGATATAGTCGTACACCTCTTCTCCATGGTCGCTGAGATAAATGACGATGGCATCATCTTTCTCAAAGTAATGGCAGATATCTGCGAAAACCTGATCGTTGTAGCGTGTAGCATTATCGTAGTCTGCGACAATCTGTTTTTGTTCCTGGTTCAGTTTTTTGCGGTTTAGACTGTCTGCCGTGAAATACTGGTGGGATTGGTCAAATCTGCAATTATATTTCACATGTTGTCCATAGAGGTGAAAAATTATGAAATTGTACGCTGCCGGTTGATAGTGTTCGTATTCCTTGATGAAGTCACCGTCGAGGGCGTAATGCTTCTCGTTACGGATATCAAAACAGAGCGTATCTAATTCAGAATCATTCAAAAAAAAGCTTCCATTGAAATCTATGCCGTTTTGAGTAGTTGACTTTTGGTACTGATTGGTGAGGAATGCAACTTTGTACCCTGCCTTGCGCATAATGGCGGGAAAAAGTACGCCGTCGGTCCATTTGCCGCTTTTATTCATATCGTATGTGGACAGCATATTCTTAAACACTTTGCTGGTCAGATTCCATGGTGTGACGGCATCATACATCACAGCAAGGCTTTTTTCATTGCGCATGCGTATCATATTGGGTGTCGTCTTGTATTTGTATCCATATAATTGGGCGTGATGCTTGCTGAAGCTTTCTCCGATGACAAGTATAATATTGGGGCATTGGTGATGGCAACTGTCGATTTGTATACTTTTCATGGATTCTTTCAAATCATCAAGGTCTTGGTCTGCGACATGAAGCATACACAGAGAATAGACAATGCGGTAAACTGGTGAATAAAACAACTCAGACTTAACCTTCTCGGCTTGTTCTGATGAAGAAAAGAAACGGCACAGCAGTTCTTTCTCTCCTAATGTCGGTGAGATACTTAATATGGTGATGAGAACTATGCAGAAAGAAGACAATAACTTCAAGAGATATGGACGAGGTGCTTTCCAATCCTCAAGTTTGCTTAGGAGTATATGTATGCAAACTGTCAGCAGTAACAGCCCGGAGGTTATCCAGAAAGCACTTCCTGTGAAATAGGCCAAAAAGAATTCCCGTGTTTCTTCTGCGTTTGTCTCGCGCCACAGGTTAATGGTCGTCGGAGTGAATATAACCTGAAATCGCTCCATGATGAATATCTCAAAGAACGTGGAGAGATAGGCGATACCATAAAGAAGAAATTTGACGTATCGCCGTATGTTGTGGCGGAAAAGCATCAGAAAGATGCAGAGCAAATAGATGTCAAAGCAGAAGTGCCAATAATGTAGCGCAGTGTCAACTTGGTAGATCCACTCGCGCCAGATACACAGGGACAGCATCAGAAGCATCATAAGGACAAAAACCCAATTGTGGCGTATGGGCATTGCCAGGGTGCACAACACTTTGGCAAGAAACCGGCATATCGCTTTCGTCCATGAGACTAATCGGTGTATCATGCCACAAAGATACAAAAAAAGAACTATCACTTAAGCGCTTTTGCCGACTGACGCTTTTTAGACTCAAAAAACGCCATGTCGTAAAAACTTTGAAAAATATTTTAGTCTGTGTACTCTACTTTAACAGGTAATATTATTAACTTTGCAAAAATAACACCATTACGCAAATCATGTCTGCAGCAAGAAAAGTCATTTCAAACGTGTGGCACTTTTTAGGTCGTCACGCTTATTTTGTTGTTATCCTTTTCTTTATAGTTGTGGTTGGCTTCTTGGATACCAACAGTTATTACCATCGTTTTCTGCACCATGAGGAAATCAGGCATCTTCAAAACGAAATCAAGCATTATCAAGACATCTATGACAGGGATACAAAAACGCTCAAACAACTTGAGGCAGATCCCAGTGCCATGGAGAAAGTTGCTCGTGAACGCTATTTCATGAAACGCCCCACTGAAGATGTATATATTATAAAATAATTATGAAAGAACTGTCGCGTACACAAAATGTTATTTATGCTGCCGGTGCAGTGTTGATACTTGTCGGTGCTGTTTTGTGGCATGCGTGTGGGAATGTGGCTATATATATTTATTGTATCGGTTCGGTTATGTTTGCTTCAATGCAGTTTTTGCAAAGTTATCAGGGACGTAATGTTACTTTGAAGCGCTTGCGTAGGCAGCAAATCATAGGGGCATTCTTGCTGATGGCGACAGGAGTGCTGATGATTATCAATACGATGCATTTGGGTTATCTTTATCACAATGAATGGATGGGATGTCTTGCCATAGCCGCGTTTATAGAGTGTTATACGGCATTTAGGATACCTTATGTGCTGAAGCATGAAAGCGAAAACTAAAAAACCACATGTTGTATAATGGTTTGTAACAATCATTAACACTTACAAACCGTTTATAAACGATTTTATTTTAATAAAGCTTAAAAATATACATAATGAATTAAACGTGATACAACATATCAATAATTCATTATATATTTGCGTTGTGTTTGAAGAAGAAAGTCTATTTCTGAATGTTTAATTGGATAAAAGAATTTACCAGACAGGGTTATCTTGGAGCGCTTTACCCGTTGTTGCTTTTGACGGGAGGGGTGTTCCTTATAGTTTCTTGCGCAGAGCAATATAACATCTCCGGTAATTCGTCAGTGTCAACATTGGATGGCAGAATGCTGTATTTAAAGGCCCCCGACTCCAAGGCTGCGATGTGTAGTTTGGATTCATGTGAGGTAATCCACGGTAAGTTCAATTTTATGGGTATGGTGGACTCCACGGTCTTTGGTGAAATCTTTATGGATAACGAAGGCTTTATGCCAATAGTCATTGAGAAGGGCGACATCTCTATCTTTATCAGTAATACCGAGCAAAGGATTGTAGGCAGTCAACTCAATGATCGTTTATATCGTTTTTTGGAACAGAAAAACCGCATCGAGGAGGATATCATGAACCTATCCAACCAGGAAGCACAATGGATATTGTCTGGCGTCCATCCCATGATTGCCCATCGCAGAGTGGCTGAAAAAACAAATAGAATGTATAACCAACTTGAGGAATTGGAGACCGACTTTATTGCCACAAACTGCAATAATATTCTGGGACATACATTCTTTAACATGCTGTGCAGCAAATATCCTTATCCAATTTTAACTTCACAAATCAATAAGATTATCAAACGCTCCAGTGCCGGTTTCAGAAAAGATCCGACAGTGAGGACCTATATTCAGGCGGCAGAGGCGAATATGAAGTTAATCGAAAACAGCAACCGTTAATTTTATTTTTTGGGATATGTGTCGTGACAGTGGAAGTGTTGTTCGGTATATTGCTTCTTTTGTTGTCACGTTAAAAGTGTTATTGTTGGATTAAGTGTCATGAATATTAAAAAGATATGTGATATAATTGCCCGTTGGATGGGAGTGTTGGTGTTGGCGACAGCGCTAATTTCGCTGATTTGTCCTGCACCGCTTTCATCTGTGGACACATGGATAATCAATCCGTTGTTAGGGTTGATTATGTTTGGAATGGGCCTGACACTTTCAAAGGAAGATATCCGTATTGTGTTGCATCGCCCGAAAGATGTTTTGTTTGGTTGTTTGGCACAGTTTACCATCATGCCCCTTATGGCGTGGTTGTTAGCTAAACTTTTTGCACTTCCCGCGGAGTTGGCTCTTGGTGTTATGCTTGTCGGGTGTTGCCCTGGCGGAACAGCATCGAATGTCATTACATATTTGGCAAAAGGTGATCTTGCTCTCAGTGTGGGCATGACCGCATGTTCCACGATATTGGCCCCGCTAATGACGCCTATGTTGGTATGGTTGCTGGCAGGGACAATTGTCAATGTTGACGGTATGGGTATGTTACTTAGTATTGTCTGTGTTGTGATTGCGCCGATTGTCTGCGGATTATTGTGCCAACGATGGTTCCCCAATGTGACAAGGCGGTCGGTAGCCTATCTGCCGGCATTCTCAACGTTGATGATAGTGTTTGTCGTGGGTGTTGTCATGAGTCACAATGCGGACCGACTTCTGCAAGGTGGAATAATAGTTGTCCTGGTTGTTATGTTGCATAATCTGAGTGGCTTGGTTTTGGGCTATCTGATAGGCAGGCTGCGGCGTCTGAAGTATGAGAAATGTGTAGCGATCAGTGTTGAGGTGGGTATGCAGAACAGCGGTCTTGCCACCTCATTGGCGATAATACATTTTGCCGCTTATCCACTTGCCGCAATTCCTGGCGCGGTATTCAGTGTGTGGCATAATATCAGTGGCGCACTGGCGGCTAAATGGTACGGACGCAAATATTTGTCTGAAAAAGGTTACGCAGACAGAAATATTTCGTAATTTTGAATCATAAACACAAACAATAAATTATAGTGATTATGCGAAAAATAAAATCTATCGTATTGTTGCTCGCAGCAGTCATTGTCTTGGCATCTTGCGGAACAACGAGCACTGTACCCATTACAGGGCGTAAGCAAAATCTGTTGGTGACGGACTCCTATGTGCTGGGTCTTTCCAATTCACAGTATCAGGAATATATGAAGACTGCCAAGGTTTCAACCAACGCAGCTAATACCGCTATGGTTAAACGTGTCGGTCAGCGTTTGGCGAATGCTGTTGAGACTTATCTCAAAAGCAATAATCTGGCAGCTGAAGTCAAGAATTACGCATGGGAGTTTAATCTCGTTAATAGCAACGAGGCCAATGCTTTCTGTATGCCTGGCGGCAAGATTGTCGTTTACGAAGGCATATTGCCTTACACCAAGACAGAAGCAGGATTAGCTATTGTGCTCGGCCATGAAATTGCTCACGCTGTGGCAAAACACAGTGCAGAGCAGTTGTCAAAGCAGATGCGCGCACAATATGGCGCACAGGCATTGAGTGCTATTCTCTCAAACACTTCAACCAGTGCAGCTACATCGGCTATAGCATCTCAGGCATTCAGCTTTGGTGCAAACAGTTTGTTGCGTAAATATTCGCGTGATAATGAGAGTGAGGCAGACTTTATGGGGCTGGTATTTGCTGCTATGGCGGGTTATGACCCTGCAGAGGCCGTGACATTCTGGCAGAGAATGAGTGCCGGAAATACTAACAGCATACCAGAATTCTTCAGCGATCACCCTTCTGATGCCAAGCGCATTGCTGCTATACAGAAGGAGTTGCCGGAGGTGATGAAATATTATAAGCCCCAGGCTACGACGAAGGTCGCATCAGTTAAAACGACGGCTGCGAAGAAGACAACTGCTTCTACCAAGAAGACGACTACCACATCAGCCAAGAAAAAGACTGTGACGACGGCGAAGAAGAAATAGAGAAGTTTTCAATCAAAATTTTGCATTGAATATAGAGGAAATCTCCGGTAGAGAGTACTCGATTTTTTTATCCTCGATGAAATGTTTGTTTCATCGAGGATAAAAATTTTCGTTTATCGAGGTCAGCTGTTATTATGTGTCATGACGGAACGTGTTGCATATCCGCGAGTGTCGTCTTATAGTTTGTGCGCGGATAGAAAATGTGTCATGGAAAGTGAAGCGGCGGTCCCGTCTGGCAGAGCCAAAGAAAAGAAAGTAAACGGGAAATATACGTTCTTTTCCCCAAAAGACTTAACTTTGAATTACCTTATATTATAATGGAATCGTTAATATCAATAGAATTATGAAAAGAATATTGTCGTTGCTGATTATACAATTCTGTCTGGTTGCGCTATATGGCCAGGCTCCGATGTGTTCGCCTCAGATGGCGAAGAAGATGCAAAAATCCGCCTTAATAAAAATAATACGGAAAAACTCCGCGCGCCATCCGCTTATTAATGCCCACCGCGGGTGTCAGGCTTATGGTCCAGAGAATTCTATTCCAGCTTTTATTGCAGCGGGCGAGCGTCATGTGTGGGCCATAGAGACAGACTTCCGCCTGACAAAGGACGGGGTAGTGGTGTGCCACCACGATGCCACGTTGGACCGTACGACTACGGGTACGGGTAATGTGAAAGATTATACATACGAGGAGTTGAGGCGTATGCGTATTAAAGAGGTGAACTGCGCCAATATATATAACAAGGCTTATGATTATGCCGGTTTTTCTGAAGCGGAATTGCGTATCCCGACGATGGATGAATATTTTGATATCTGCAGGCGTTACGGCTGTGTACCTTTCATAGAGTTGAAGGAAGACGGAGGCGTCATAAAAAAAATGATAGAATCCATTAAAAGGCATGGGTTGGAGGGCAGTTGCGTAGTCAGCTCCATTCATCTTGATTTGCTGGTTGCAGCACGAGAGCAGGGCTGCATGGAGATGGTGCATCACATTTTTTCCACACCGTCAAAAGACTTTGAGACATTGAAGAGACTTGGCAATGTGTCAGTCTCGCTCAATGTGAGCCATAAGCATTTCAGCAAGCCTATCAGCAACAAATTTGATTACAACGGCTATCATCCCAAAGACTATAAAGACGCTATCCGTATGTGCCACAAGATGGGCTTTCGCGCCTGCTACCGTGCCGCTGATACCCCTGAGGCGGTGCGTCAGGTCATGCGATACGGTGTGGACTGTTTCCCCTCAAACTGCATGTGGGCGGCGAGAATGAAGGAAAAATAAGGCGGACAATTTTACGGCAGGGCAGTGGTTAGATGTAGTCATCTACAACGTCATTGACGAAGTCCAAAAAAGGTTTTGCCAACTTGGCTTGGCGGATAATTTCATCCATCCAATTATTAAGTTCAAACAGTTTGTCATTCAAATCTGTCCATACTATGTAGTCTTTGCACTTCAGGTATTCAGGATGTTCAAAATCCCTTGGCAGGCCTGCGGGGAGGACTTTCAGGGGTGTCATGGTAATGCGGTTGTGGAATGTCTTCTTGAAAGAGCGTCCTTCAACAATAGAGGAAAACGTCTCCACATTGTCTATAATTACCTGTCGGAGCACCTTAAGAATATTTGTCGGCAGACAGTAGCATCCTACTGCAAACATACAGTGTCCGGGCTCAAAATGCAGGTAATAGCCTCCATGGTATGATTTTTTGCCTTGTGCGGAGACATAAGCTCCCAGGTGGCGCTTATAGGGTGACTTGTCGGGCGAGAAACGTGTGTCACGGTAAAACCTGTAAGTGCAGTCTTTTACCGACAACGTCCTTACCGTCTCATCAATGTCGCCGAGGCGCATAATGAGTTGGGCGGTAATGGATTCAAATGCCTGGCGAACTCTGTCATACTCCTCACGATGAGCTTGGAACCAAGGGCGGTTGTTATTGTTGGCGATGTCCTGAAGGAAGTCCAAAATCATCGGAACCTGCTTCTCTGTAGCTAATGTGTGCATAGTGGATTATTTTATTTTACAAAGTTAATATTTCTTTAATTAAAAGCATAATAGACACACCGCTAATACGCAAAAAAATGTTAACTTTGCATACTTTTATTCCAAATAACATAGTTTTAATATATAATCACTTGAATTTATGAACTTTACGCTTTTAGCCACAGTCGTACTAACAGCTATTTTGTTCGTATTCGTCGTGTTGATAATGGTATATTTTATTGCACCGAGGAGTTACAACAAAATGAAAGAAGAGCCTTACGAATGTGGTATTCCAGCGCGTGGTGACCAATGGGGGCACTATCATCTGGGATACTATCTCTTCGCCATCCTCTTCCTGATGTTCGACGTTGAAACAATGTTTTTGTTTCCATGGGCGGTCGTAGCCCGTAGCTTAGGTCCGCAAGGTTTATTTGCAGTGTTGTTCTTCTTGTTCATTTTAGTTCTGGGCTTGGCATATGCCTGGAGGAAAGGAGCGTTGAAATGGCACTGATAAAGAAACCGAGCATCAAGTCCATCCCTTATGAGGAATTTAAGGATAATGAGACCCTTGAGCAGATGATTGATCAGCTGAATGAGAATGGCACGAATGTCATTGTCACTACAGCTGACCAGCTGATGAACTGGGGACGCAGCAATAGCTTGTGGCCCATGAATTTCGGTACCAGTTGTTGCGCCATTGAACTAATGGCCATGGGTGCTGCCAGATTTGACATGGCGCGTTTCGGCTTTGAGGTAACCCGAACCAGTCCGAGACAAGCCGATTTGATTTTGGTATGCGGAACCATCACCTATAAAATGGCTCCAGTGCTCAAACGCCTTTATGACCAGATGGCCGAACCGAAGTATGTCATCGCAATAGGCGGTTGTACCTGCACGGGCGGTCCGTTTACCAAGAGTTATCACGTCGTAAAGGGTGTTGATAAGATTCTGCCTGTTGACGTCTACGTCCCGGGATGTCCTCCGCGTCCGGAAGCTTTCTATTATGGCATGATGCAACTGCAACGTAAAATGAAGATAGAAAACTATTTCGGAACTGTCAATCGCAAAGAGATAGACGCTTATAAACGCGAGGAGCAAAAGAAGGAAAAAGAAGTTATTAAAAAAGAACAAGAGGCATGACACTGGAATTTAAAACTATTGCACCGGCGGAGCTTCACGCAGAAATGCTCCGCTTGAAAAATGAGCAGAAGATGGATTTCCTGGTCAACCTCATTGGTATGGACTGGGGCGAGGAGGGGCTCGGCGTTATCTATATGCTGGAGTCTTCTGAAACGGGCGAGACAATCAACATAAAAACAATTGCCGAAGACCGTCAGAATCCGTTTATCCCTACTGTCAGCGACCTATGGCAGATAGCTAACATTTATGAAAGGGAAGTGTATGACTTCTTCGGCATCAAATTCCTCAACCATCCTGACATGCGCCGCATTTTCCTGCGCGAGGACTGGGTAGGCTATCCTTTCCGCAAGGATGACCAGACGGAATTACTGAACAAACTGAGAATGACCGATGCGCCGCTCAGTGATACGACAAAAGAATATTTCTTGACTCCTGACGGCAAAGTGGCAGAAAAGACGAATGTCGTATGGGGACCGGATGAGTACGTTGTAAATGTGGGCCCGCAACACCCGTCTACCCATGGTGTGCTTCACATGAGGGCAAGTCTTGACGGTGAAGTGGTAAAGAAAGTCGGTTTGGTGCTCGGCTATATCCATCGTGGAATAGAGAAAATCAGTGAGAGTCTGACCTATCCTCAGTTGCTCGCCCTGACAGATCGCCTGGATTACTTCAGTGCCATGCAGAATCGTCATGCGTTGTGTATGTGCATCGAAAAGGCAATGGAACTTGAGGTGTCTCCACGTGTGCAATATATACGTACTATTATGGATGAACTGCAGCGTGTGGCATCTCACCTGATATACTACGCATGTATGACTATGGATACAGGTGCGCTTACCGCATTCTTCTACACCTTCCGTGAGCGTGAGGAGATATGCAAGATATTTGAAGACAACTTCGGTGGCCGTGTCATCCAGAACTACAACACCATAGGCGGTGTGATGTATGACATTCAGCCTGACTTCGTGGAGGAAGTCAAGAAGGTTTCCAAGAATATCCGCAAGCGTTTCCATGAATATCAGGACATCTACACGGGTAATGTCATCGCCAAGAACCGTATGATAGGCGTGGGCACAATAAGTCGTGAGGATGCCATTTCTCTGGGTACCACTGGTCCTGTCGGTCGTGCCAGCGGTTGGAAAAACGATGTGCGCCATCGTCATCCGTACGCATTGTATGACCAGATTGACTTCAAAGAGATTATCCGCACTGAGGGTGACACTAACGCGCGGCATTGGAACCGTATGGAAGAAATTCTTGAGAGCCTCAATATCATAGACCAACTCATTGATAATATCCCTGCAGGAGAATATCAGGCAAAGCGCAAACCGATAATCAAGTTGCCTGAGGGAAGTTATTACCAGGCAGTTGAGTCCAGCCGAGGCGAACTTGGCGTATTTGTTGAGAGCAAAGGAGACAAGAATCCTTATCGTGTGCATTACCGCAGCAGCAGTCTTCCTCTGGCAAACGCCATGGACACGGCATGCCGCGGCCAGAAATTTGCCGACCTTATCGCCATCGGCGCTTCGATGGACTTCGTAATTCCTGATATTGACCGCTAAAAAAGAATGAATATGTTTGACTTTAGTATAATTTCAAAATGGTTTCATAGCCTGTTGACAGGATTCATTCCTGAGTGGTTGGCAATTGGTATTGAGTGTCTCATTGTGCTACTCTTTATCATCATACTCTATGCAATCTTGGCTATTGCATTGATATATCTTGAGCGTAAGATTTGTGCTTTCTTCCAGTGCCGTATCGGTCCTAACCGTGTGGGCAAATGGGGTTTGTTGCAGGTTTTCGCCGACGTATTCAAAATGTTGTCAAAAGAGATTATCAAGATGCGCCAGTCTGACAAACTGCTTCACGATATGGCGCCGTTCTTTATCCTTTTGGCTTCATTCCTCACCTTCGCATGCATACCCTGGAACAAAGGATTGCAGATTTTGGACTTCAACGTCGGTTTGTTCTTCTTTATAGCCGTCTCCGGAATAGGTGTCATCGGTATTCTTCTCGCCGGATGGGCGAGCCACAGTAAGTATCCTATGATAGGTGCTATGCGTAGCGGCGCTCAGCTCATCAGCTATGAGTTGAGTATCGGCATGACAATGCTGACAATGCTCTTACTCTGTGGTACAATGCAGCTTTCTGAGATTGTTCAGCAGCAGGCGGATTACGGTTGGAATATTGTCCGCGGACATGTTCCGGCGGTGCTGGCATTCATCATTTACCTTATTGCCGGGAATGCTGAATGTAATCGTGGCCCGTTTGACTTGCCTGAAGCTGAAAGCGAGTTGACCGCAGGTTATCACACAGAATATTCCGGTATGGGTTTCGGTTTCTTCTATTTGGCAGAATACCTTAACATGTTTATCTGTGGAGCGATGGCGGCAACTGTTTTCTTGGGTGGCTGGTCACCGATTTACTTCCCCGGACTTGACGGCTTTAATACCGTCATGGGTTACATTCCCGGTTTCGTGTGGTTCTTCGGCAAGGCATTTTTTGTCGTGTTCCTTTTAATGTGGATTCGCTGGACATATCCCCGTTTGCGTATCGACCAGCTGCTGTCCCTGGAATGGAAATACCTCATGCCGATCAGTATGTTTAACATTATTCTTATGGCCCTCGTTGTATGCTTCGGCCTAACACTCTAAATAAGGAAGGATTATGGACAGTAAAACTTATTTTGGTGGTATCCTCGACGCTGTAAAGAGCCTTACTATTGGATTGAAAACATCCATAAAGGTTTTCTTCGAGCACCACGAGACAGAACAATATCCCGAAAACAGGGATACGTTGACATTCACAGACAGAAACCGTTTCTGCCTGGAAATGCCACACAATGAAAATAACGAGCATAAATGTATTGCCTGCGGTCTCTGCCAGATGGCTTGCCCTAACGACAGTATTTCTGTAATCAGTGAGATGGTTACCACTGAAGACGGCAAGAAGAAAAAGCAGCTCGTTAAGTATGAATATAATATTGGTCAGTGCATGTTCTGCAACCTGTGTGTTACGGCTTGTCCTCAGGGAGCCATCCGATTTAATCAGGAGTTTGAACAGGCTGTTTTTGACAAGAGCAAGCTTATCAAGGTACTCAATCAGCCTGGCAGTAAGTGCCAGGAGAGACCCAAGCCTGCCGTGGCACCAAAGCCCGTCGCTCCTAAGGCTGAACCAGCTTCCGAAGCGACAAAGCCAGAGGCGCCTGCAGCCACTGAACCAACAGAAACAAAGAAGGAGGATTAAATATGGCACAGACAATAATATTTCTCATTCTTGCGGTCATCATTTTAGGCTGCGGCATATTGGCAGTGACGACAAAGCGTATCATGCACGCTGCCACATATCTGATGTTTGTTCTTTTTGGCACAGCCGGACTCTATTTTCTCATGGGCTACACCTTCCTTGCCTCAGTGCAGGTGATGGTATACGCCGGAGGCGTGGTTGTTCTTTACATCTTTGCGTTGATGCTTACAGGACGCCAAGACAAGAAAGACAACCATTCTGTTTCCCTTGCCAAAAAATTTGCCGCTCTGGTTGCGACGCTATGCGGAGCAGGTCTGTTCTTGTTCATCATCGTGTCCCACAGGTTTGCGGAGAATATGCTCACCGCACCCTCAGAGCAGACAACTTCTGTCAAGCTTATCGGACAGCAACTCTTGTCGTCTGACAAGTTTGGTTACCTTCTGCCCTTTGAGGTAGTCAGTATCCTACTTTTGGCATGTATCATAGGCAGTCTTATCATTGCCCGTAAACGTTAAAAATTAAAGACTATGGATAGATTAAATGAGCTTATCAATATAATATTGGGCATCCATGTCGACATGACTTGGTTTCTTGTCCTTTCGGCTTTAATGATGTTTATTGGCATCTATGGATTCTTGACACGCCGGAATACACTGGCAATTCTCATCTCTGTTGAACTGATGCTGAATGCAGCCGATATCAACTTCGCCGCATTCAACCGCATGCTCTTCCCGGAGGGGCAGGAAGGCTACATCTTCGCTTTATTCTCCATTGCGATTTCAGCTGCGGAAACAGCTATCGCTATTGCTGTAATGATAAATATTTACCGCAATCTGAAGAATAATTTTGTTGCTAATCTTGATAAACTGAAATGGTAATAACACATTAAATATTATGGAATATACAATTCTTATTTTGCTATTGCCATTTCTTTCTTTCCTGTTCTTGGGACTTGCAGGAAAATGGCTTAGCCATCGCGCATCAGGAATGATAGGGACAGCCGTACTTGCTGTCATCACTATTCTTTCCTATTGTACTGCATATGAATATTTCACAGCCGACCGTTGTGCCGACGGCGCCTATGCGACATTGGTGCCGTATAACATGACTTGGCTGCCTCTCGGCAATTTGAATTTTGACTTAGGTATATTGCTTGACCCGATATCTGTCATGATGCTCATTGTCATCACGACTGTGTCATTCATGGTTCACATCTACTCTTTCGGCTATATGAAAGGGGAGCGGGGCTTCCAGCGCTATTATGCGTTCTTGAGTCTCTTCACCATGTCCATGTTGGGACTCGTCGTTGCGACAAACATCTTCCAGATGTACCTCTTCTGGGAGTTGGTAGGTGTCAGTTCATACCTTCTCATCGGGTTCTATTATACATTGCCTGCGGCTGTCGCTGCAAGTAAGAAAGCCTTCATCGTGACGCGTTTTGCAGATTTGGGTTTCCTTATCGGTATCCTGATATTCGGATATTATACAGGCAGTTTCTCTTTTGATTTTGTTAATAATCTGCAGATGGCTGACGGCACGACGCCGTTTATCCCCTGTGCCATTGACAAGGCTGTTGCGGCAGGTGGGTTCATCATTCCCACAGCCCTGACGCTTATGTTCATCGGCGGTGCCGGCAAGAGTGCCATGTTCCCTCTCCACATCTGGCTGCCAGATGCTATGGAGGGTCCTACACCTGTCAGCGCCTTGATTCATGCTGCGACGATGGTCGTTGCCGGTGTATATCAGGTTGCACGACTGTTCCCGTTGTGGGTTACTTATGCCCAGGACTGGATGCCCGTAATCATTTGGGTTGGTGTGTTCACGGCCTTTTATGCGGCTTCCGTGGCGTGCGCACAGAGCGACATCAAGCGTGTACTCGCTTTCTCCACAATCTCGCAGATTGCGTTTATGATGGTGGCTTTGGGTGTTTGTACAGAGATTACTACCGGCCACGAGCATGAGGGCAGCATCGGTTACATGGCTTCCATGTTCCATCTTTTTACCCACGCCATGTTCAAGGCCTGTCTGTTCCTCGGTGCCGGCTGCATCATCCATGCCGTCCACAGCAATGAGATGGAAGCGATGGGCGGCTTACGGAAATATCTGCCTGTCACTCACGTCACATTCCTCATCAGTTGCCTTGCCATCAGCGGCATACCGTTCTTCTCCGGCTTCAGCAGTAAGGACGAAATCATCACCGCCTGCATGGCTTATAACCCTGCGGTGGGCTACATCATGACTGCCATCGCCGCCATGACTGCGTTCTATATGTTCCGTCTGTATTACGGCATTTTCTGGGGAACTGAAAACAGAAAGCTCCACGAGGAGCATACTCCCCATGAGGAAAGCATAATGACAATGCCGCTCGTAGTGTTAAGCATCATCACCGTCGGTGTCGGTGTCTATACTACACTTGCCGGCTTTGGCATGTTTGAAGGCTACAGTTTTGGCAGCCTCATCAGTGCCGACGGTCACGACTACCGCATCCATTTCGATACGTCGGTAGCCAGCCTGTCCACAGTCATAGCCATATGCTCTATTCTCCTTGCCACTTACATTTTCAAGGGAGAGACGCAGCCTGTTGCGGACAAGATGTATGCTGCCGCTCCGCGTCTGCACCGTTGGGCATACAAGCGGTTCTATATGGACGAGGTTTACCAGTTCATCACACACCGCATCATCTTTGCTCACGTCAGCCGTCCTATCGCATGGTTTGACCGTCACGTCATTGACGGATTCTTCAACTTCCTCGCATGGGGCACTCACGCGCTCAGCTTCAATATCAGGACCCTGCAGAGCGGTCGCGTTCAGCAATACGCTCTGGTGTTCCTCATCGGTGTATTAATCCTTATATTAATGATTCTTTAAAACTACCGCGATATGAATTTTCTATCATTATTTGTATTGATTCCGCTCCTCATGCTGTTCAGCCTGTGGCTGGCTAAGGGGCAAAAAGGCATCCGTACCGTCATGGTCGTCGGTAGTTCAGCCCTGTTGGCATTGGCTGTCGCACTGACCGTTAAGTTCATCAGCGACCGCGCAGGCGGGGCTGCCGAGGAGATGCTCTACACAGCAAGTTTCGTCTGGTTTGAGCCGCTTCACATCAGCTACTCTGTAGGTGTTGACGGCATATCAGTGGTCATGTTGCTCTTGTCCGGCGTCATTGTCTTTACGGGTACCTTCGTTTCATGGGATATGTGTAAGGAGTATTT
>Ga0310695_10005800_pt1 | contig 21117 bp, 26 predicted proteins | sample RumenRJG_04DNA_FD_203882 | JGI IMG/M metagenome (GOLD analysis project Ga0310695, IMG submission 203882) | Bovine rumen microbial communities from Lethbridge, Alberta, Canada - RJG_04 (v2) (version 2) | ecosystem: Host-associated > Mammals > Digestive system > Stomach > Rumen | place: Canada...
TGACATCAGCACTGAAAAATCTTCTCTCGAACGAGAAAGAATGGAAGGCCGTGAAGAAGGCTGTGCGGAAGGCGAGAAAATCGGACTTGAAAAAGGCCGCGAAGAAGGCGGGAAACAAAAAGCCGTTGCCATTGCCCGGGCGATGAAAAAGCACGGCGATGATATTGATTATATCGCTATGGTTACAGACCTTTCCCTAAAAGAAATCGAAAAATTGTAATTTATTTTGGATTTTGAAAAATTACAAGGGGCGGAAAATTGTTTTTCGCCCGTTTTTTTATAATATTTTTTGAAATTCTAATTGATCTTTCCAGCCGTCTTGGTTTCTGTGCCAATGTTTTAGGCAGCCGCAGTTTTCGTAACCGCAACTTTCAAAGAGGGCTTTTGCTGCTAAATTGTCCGTATCGGTGCGGGCGTAAAGTTGATGGAGGTTTAGAATTTTTTTGCAATATTCTTCAAATAATAGAAGTGCGTTTTTTGCGAAACCTTTCTGACGGTCAGCGTTTTCGTTTATCATAATTCCGAGTGAGCCTCTTTGGTCAATCGGTTCAAATTCAAACAAATCCAAAAGACCTACTGTTTTGTCGGATGTGGTTTCTACGATAACGAGCCTTAATTGTCGTGCCTCAAAAATATCTTTTTGGCTTTCTTCCATGACATAATTTGTCAATGTGAATTTTGAAAACGGCATAATCGTGGAACTCACTTTCCAAATATCGGTATTATTTTCCCAAAAATACAATAAATCAATATCTTCCGGCTCCAATGCCCTAAGATACACAACGGAATTTTTCAGCAACATTTTTTTGTTTTTTTTTCTTAATCTTTCCTTCTCCTTTCACAAATTTTTCAATTTTTAATTGTCAATTGTCAATTGTCAATTGTCAATTGTTAATTGTTAATTGTTAATTGTTAATTGTCAAAAGGCCTTCAGGGATAGATATTTTGATGGTTTTGATGATTTCGTTTTCGTCCAAAATCTCGGCTGCGTTTACGGGAATTAGGATTTCGTTTTCAAATGAATCATGGATTATAAGAAGCGGATTGCCCGGAATGTCGTCAATGTCGGTTATTTTACCTAACAATTTGTCTGTTTGATCATAAACATCGTAGTTTATGTATTTGAATTCCTCATTAGAGTCCTCTTCTTCGTTGATAATTAAATCTTCGGTTGATACGAAAACTTTTTTACCGATGAGATTTACGGTTTCGGAATTGGAATTTATAGTATCGAATTTCAGCGAAATATCTCCGTTTTTGGAATAAAAAACAGAGTCTTCTTCTATAAAAAAAGGAACCAGATACCCGTCAATTTCGACGAGCATCGGTTCCGTTTCATTAATTTCATAATCGGGAGATTGCGGTTTCAACACAATATCCCCTAATGTGCCTTTAAATGCAGCGATTGTCCCAAACTCAGTGAGCAGGGCTTTATCGAAGTATTTATTCAGCTTTAGCTTCATCAGTAGCGGTTTCTTCTGAAGTTTCTTGAGCTTTAGCTTCTTCAGCTTGTGCTTTTGCAGCAGCCTCAGCTTCAGCTTTCTTTTTGTTCAAAGCCTCTTGTTTAGCCTCTTTTACTTTTGTTTCAGCAGCGAGGTTTTTAGCAGCTTTTTCTTTCTTTTCGTTTTCTTTAGCTGCTTTTTTAGCGTTGAGTTTTTCTTCTTTAGCTTTTACCCAAGCAGAGAATTTAGCTTCAACTTGTTCTTCAGTCAAAGCACCTTTCTTAACGCCTCTGAGCAAGTGGTCTTTCAACAATACACCCTTCATAGAGAGCAATGTTCTGCAAGTATCGGTAGGCTGAGCGCCTGTTTGTACCCAATACAAAGCTCTGTCGAATTTAATATCAACTTGCTGGGGTACTGTGTTAGGATTGTAAGTTCCTATTTTTTCTACGAATCGGCCATCACGTGGCGCTCTTGAGTCGGCAATCACTATTGCATAGTGTGCGTAGCCCTTTTTACCTTGTCTTGCTAATCTAATTTTAACAGGCATTTTCTTTTTGTAATTTTTTGTGTATTAATTAATAAAATTTTCGGCTGCAAATTTAATTCTTTTTTTTGAATTACACAAATTTTTTCCGAAAGTTTTTTTTGTTAAAAAATACATTTTTGTTATGACTGATAAATATTATTATTATCTTTGCCGTGATAAATTTTCTTTAAGATTAACTATAAAATATAAAATATCGTGGATTTATTTGAAAAAGTAGTAAAAAAGGTTACCGACCTTGGTAAATATCAGGCCGGCGGCGACGGTTATTTCATGTTTCCGAAGTTGGAAGGCGAAATCGGTCCCGAAATGAATTTTAGAACACCTTTCGGCGTAAAACCCGTATTGAACTGGTCTTTAAATAATTATCTTGGTTTGGCTAACGACCCGGAAGTTCGTAAAGCCGATGCTGAAGGCGCAGCTAAATATGGTCTTGCAGCTCCTATGGGTGCAAGAATGATGTCTGGTCAGACTGTTTTGCATGAGGAATTGGAGCGTAGATTGGCCGCTCACGCCAAAAAAGAAGCCGCTTTTGTGGTAAACTTCGGTTATCAGGCTATGGTTTCTATTATTGATTCTATCGTTGATAGAAACGACGTTATCGTTTACGATTATGAGGCTCATGCTTGTATTATGGACGGTATTTTCCTTCATAAATCAAAATGCGGCGGCGAGAAAATGAGTTACGTTTTCCCGCACAACGATATGGCTAAACTTGAAATTATGCTTCAAAGAGCAACCAAAAAAGTTGCTGAAACGGGTGGTTCTATTTTAGTTATCACCGAAGGCGTTTTCGGTATGGCCGGCGATTTGGGTAACTTGAAAGGTATTACCGATTTGAAAGATAAATATCAATTCCGCCTTTTGATTGACGATGCTCATGGTTTTGGTACTATGGGTCCTAACGGTGGCGGTACGGGTGAACATTTCGGCGTTCAAGACAAAGTGGATTTGTATTTCGCTACTTTTGCTAAAGCTATGGCTGGTATAGGCGGATTTATTTCAGGTCCGAGAAACGTAATCGACTTCTTGAGAATGAATCTCCGTTCACAGATTTATGCTAAATCATTGCCGCTACCTATGGTTGTAGGTCATTTAAAACGTCTTGACCTTATTGAACAAAATCCGAAATACAGAGAAAATCTTTGGAAAATTGTTAATGCTATTCAGGATGGTTTCAAGAAAGAAGGTTTTGATATAGGTAAAACTCAATCGCCTGTAACTCCTGTTTATATGCACGGTGATCCGAATGCTTCTGACGTTGAATGTACGGCTGAGGCTACTAACTTGCTTTTGGATTTGAGAGAAAATTACGGAATTTTCTGTTCAATCGTGGTTTATCCCGTTGTTCCTAAAGGAACTGTTATGTTTAGAGTTATTCCGACGGCTTCTCATACATTGGAACAAGTAGACAGAACGATTGCTGCTTTCAAGGCTTGCAAGGCAAAACTCGATGCAGGCAAATACAAAGCCGAAAAGGTTGATCCTTGGACAATGTTGAAATCAGGAAAAGTAGAATTTTAGTACCTCTTGTTTTTTCATATAATAAATCCGTGAATGAAAAATTTCGTTCACGGATTTTATTTTTTGTTTTGTTTTATGTTCTAAAAAAAATTAGAACGGTAAATCGTCAGCACCTTCGGCTTTAGGTTGCTCAACGGGGGCTGTGGGAGGTTGAACCGTTGCCGTTTGACTTTGTGGTTGTGTACCGTTTGTTTGAGTGTTATTATTAGATACATCACCATTCGTCTTGTCTACACGGAAAGCCGTTAAGTCTGTGTAAACCCTATCCTGCCATTCGCGGCTGTTAATATCGAATGTAACTTTTACGCTGTCGCCTTCGTTGAACTGCGAAAGGTTTATTCTATCATTCCAAACCTGAAACTGAGCAGGCGTAGGATATTGTCCGAATTGTTCGATGACAAAAAACTGTTTGCTCCATTTTTTGCCGTTTTTTTCGCCCGATACAGGGTCTAAGGCTTTTATGAACTTTCCTTCTACTTCTAATGCCATTTTTTTCGTTTATTTTAAAAAGTTAGACATTGTTTTTAAAACGGTATAGTCTCGTTTGAGGAAGAGGTTTGCTGTGTACCGCCGTTGTCGTTGCTTGTGTTGCCGCCGAGCTTTTCGATTCTCCATGCACGCAAAGAGGTGATGTACTTGCCTTGCCACTCGTTGGAACGAATATTAAACGACACTTTTACCATGTCGCCGACTTGAAACGACTGTAACCCGGCTGCATTATTGAAATCGTCAAAAGCCGCCTTGGTCGGATAATTGCCCGGAACCTCAATCATGAAATCTTGCGAAGTCCACGTGCCGTTATTTCCTTCGCCGGAACGCTGAGGAAATATTTTGACGATTTTGCCTTCTATTTCTAATGCCATTTTTTATAAAATTTTTTAAGTTAAAGATTATTTTTTCTTTTGAGCTGCTGCCGGATCGTCTTTTTTCTCCTCTTTGATAACCTGAAGAAGCTCTACGTCAAAAATCAAAGCGTCGTTAGGTTTGATAACACCGCCCGGACGTACGTTTTCACCGTAACCTAATGAAGGCGGAATGAAAAATCTGTATTTTGCACCTACTTTCATAAGAGGAATACCCTCTTGCCAGCCTTGAATAACTCCTCTCAAAGGAAATTTTGCAGGTTGTCCACCGTGTTGTTCAGTGCTGTCAAAAACGGTTCCGTCAATCAAAGTACCTTTATAATGACATTCAACTTCGTCATCAATAGTAGCTTGTGCACCGGTGCCTTCTTGCAAAATTTGGTATTGCAAACCGCTTTCAGTGGTGATAACGCCTTCTTTTTTCTTGTTTTCTTCCAAAAACGCATTTGATTTTGCAAGATTTTCTTCAGCTACTTTTTTAGCTTTTCCCGTCATGTAGCCTCTGAAAAACATCATTGCTGTTTGAGGATCTTTGAATTTTGCATTAACGGTATCTTTTTTCAGAGCGTCGTTAAGACCGGCGATAAAATTGTTGAGGTCAATTTCAGAAAATTGTTCCTGCATATTAGTACCTTCAAGATAACCTATTGCGTAACTTGCCGAGTCAGTGGCGTTTTTCAAATTAGCTTTTGCATTGCCGCATTGATTGCTTTGGCATGATGCAAACATATTAGCGGCAATAATTGCTGATGCCGTTAAAACCGAAGTTATTTTTTTCATTTCGTTTATTTGTGTTTTTTTTATGATTAATCTTCTTTGGAATCCGAGTCTTCGTCTTCGTCTTCGGGTTGAGGTTCTACGCTAACTAATTCAATATCAAAAATTAACGTTGAATATGCCGGTAAACTCTCACCCGGAGAATACTCTCCGTAGCCTAAATTTTGAGGAATGTAAAAAGTATATTCAGCACCTTCTTTCATCAGTTTCAAAGCCTCCTGCATACCCGGAATGATATATTCCATTCCTAATTCTGCGGGTTCTTCGCTGTCGTAACTTGTGTCGAAAACCGAACCGTCAATCAGACGGCCTTCGTAATGAATTTTTACGTTGTCGCTATCGCCGGGAGTTTTACCGTTTTCGCGACCTTCTTTCAAAACTTTGTATTGAAGTCCTGATTCAGTAACTTTTACACCTTCTTTTTTAGCGTTAGCCTCAAGAAATTCTTTTTCTTTGGCTAACTGGCTTTCTTTCAATTCTGTTTCTTTTTTTTCAAAGAAAACTCTGAGCACTTCTTTACATTCTTCAATTGTCATAAGGGGCGAACCGTTTTCTTTGCTGTCTTTGAATGCTTTGCCTATCAAAACAGGGTCATAGTCAGTAACGCCTTCACCTATAAGGTTTTGTGACAACATATATCCGAGGCTGTAACTAAGCGAATCATTTGTAGTTTTTACTTTTGCTTTGTCAAAAAATTTTTGTGCAAAGGTTTGAGTGCCGAGTGCCAAAATCAAGGCTGCCGATAAAAAAACTCTTTTCATATTGTTAAAAAATTATAGTTATTTCCGATTTTAAAACCTCGATGGCAAGAGCAATCGGGTCTGAGGTTTGTCCGGCATAAATTTCAACTATTTTTTTGCCGAGTTCGGAAGATTTTGCATCTATTTCAACGGTTTGAGCGGCTTGATTGACGATTTGAGTTACAAATTCTTTTACATCAACAACGGCTTTCCATGCGTTTGCCGATACATAAATCTGTTGCGATAAATTGTGTTCGTATTCCGCTCTGATAGTCGTTAAAAGGTCTCTTTGCAATTCCAAAGCCGTCATTCCGGGCTGTGTTACCCTTACAACAAGGTTTTGCGGGTTGATTCTTTCCAACAAAAGCACTAACCTTTCGTATGCCGCAAGACGTATCGGGGTAACGATTTTTGTATTTGCAGTGGCTAATTCAATTTTTTGATTTTCTTTGTCTCTGTCAAAAAATTGCTTGTTTATCAAATACGTAGCCGCCAAAACTACCAATGAAGGCAGTACATATTTTAATATTTCAGTAAATACTTCTAAAACTACCATTTTGTTTCCTTAAAAAAGTTTATTAAAATTCGGGGGCAAAAGTAATAAAACTTTTTGAAATATTTAATTATTTTTTCTCGTATCACATATAAAAAATGTTGCTGTTGATGTTTTTTTTAGTTATTTTTGCGCTGTAAAATATGGAAATAAAGATAATGAAATTTTTGAAACGTTTATATTTTGTTGCATTAGTTTTGTTCTTTTTTCAGGCATGCGTAAATCCTAAAAACGAAACTAAAGATTTGAGTTTCAGCGTTAAAGGCTGTTTTAAAGGTTTGGAAGGCGATACCGCTTATCTAAAGCACGTCCAAGAATCAGGCTTGGAATTTATTGATTCGGCACTCGTAGACCAAAACGGTAATTTCGTGTTGAGAGGTGTGGTTTCAAAGCCGGATTTTTTTGTTTTGCATTTTTCCGGCTCTGATGAGCAAATAACACTTGTTCCCGATACTTGTCAAGAGATAATTATAAGTAGCACTGACAGAGATTATGCTTCGTTTTATGACGTTAAAAATTCTCCCGAGAGTGAGGATATTTGTCATATAATCAATCGGTTAAGAAAAATGCAAAAAATAACCGATTCGTTGGGTGTGATTTTCAGAAAATCCATGTCTGACAAAAATTTAGCGGGAATAAAATATCAATTGGATTCGGTTTATAATCTGAATTATAATGAGTTACGAAAGAAATCCGAGTTTTTTTTGAAGGAAAATCCCAAAACACTTTCGCAAATCGTCTGCTTGTCGCAATACATAACCCCGAAAACTCCGCTTTTTGACCCGCAACAAGATTATGAAATTTATAAATCCGTTTGCGAAAATTTAGTAACTTATTATCCTGATAATTACCACACTAAAAAACTTGTGTCGTTTTTGGAGCGTCAAAGGCTTACTTTAAGCGGCGAAAGCTCTGTCCCGGGCAGAATAACTTCAGGCATGAAAGCTCCCGAAATTGCTTTGAAAAATATTAAAGGTGATACGTTAAAATTATCGAAATTCAAAGGAAAATATATTTTGGTAGATTTTTGGGCGTCGTGGTCGGATGTTTCGCAAAAAAATACGGAAAACATAACCAAATTGTATTGGAAATATTACAAAAAGAATTTTGCAATTTTTCAAGTGGCTTTGGACACAAAATACGAGGTTTGGAAACAAGCTTTGAAGGACCAAAAAATTCCGTGGGTTTCGGTTTCGGATTTGAAAGGTTGGGGCTCAAAGGCGGCTTTGGATTACGGCGTTAAAAGTCTTCCGTCAAACTTTTTGATTTATCCCGACTTTACGGTGCATGAAATTAACACCGAAATACCTCAGTTGGACAAAAGGTTGAAGGAATTGTTGAAATAAAATTTTTTTTGAAAGTTTCCTTTTGTAAAATTAGAAAATAAAATTTAATTTTGCGTTTCGTAAAAAAAACAAAAAATCTCTAAAATAAAATGCTTTTACGGCTGAAAATATCAAATTATGCTTTGATTTCTCAAACTCAAATCAGTTTTAAGGATGGTTTGACGGTCATAACGGGTGAAACGGGAGCGGGAAAATCTATTTTGATGGGTGCGCTTTCGATGGTCATGGGTGCCAGAGCCGATTCGTCAGTTATAAAACAAGGCGAGAAAAAGACCGTGGTAGAAGCCGATTTTGATATTCATAATTATAATTTGAAACAATTTTTTGAGGAAAACGACCTCGATTACGACGATATTGCTTTGATAAGACGGGAAATCTCTGACAGTGGAAAATCACGCGCTTTTATCAATGATACTCCCGTTAATTTGAATACTCTCAAGGAGTTAGGAACTCTTTTGATAGATATTCATTCGCAGCATCAGACTTTGGAAATTTCTTCAGAGGAGTTTCAACTCAGCATTGTTGATGCTTTTGCCAAAAACAAGGATTTGCTGGAGGATTACAAGATTGTTTTTGGGGATTACAGAAAAAAATCCGCAGAACTTTCAAAACTTGAAAAGCAAGCCTTAGAATCCAAGAAAGAGTCTGAATATCTGCATTTTAGATACGATGAATTGGCAAAGGCAAATCTTCAGGAGGGCGAGCAAAAAGAGTTGGAAGACGAACTTGATATGCTCACTCATAACGAAGATATTAAAACAGCTATTTCAACAGCTTCCAATCTGATAATCAGCGCAGATGAAGCCACTGTTTTGGAAAAATTGAAAGAGAGTAAAACCGAACTTCATAAAATTTCGTCTTATTATCCTAAGGCTTTGGAATTATATTCGAGAATCGACAGCGTTTATATCGAACTTCAGGACATCGGTCGTGAACTTAGCAATTTGGACGAAAATACGGAATATTCTCCCGAAAGATTAGAAACAGTAAATTCCAGATTAACAACGATTTATAATTTGGAAAAGAAACACGGCGTTAAAACCGTAGAAGAACTTATCTCGGAGCGTGATTCTCTTAAAGCGCAACTTGATTTGGTAGAAAATTCTGATGAGAGAATTTCGGATTTGAAAAAAGAACTTTCAAAAATTGTTGCCGTTTTGAAAGAAAAGGCGGATAAAATCACCGAAGGCCGTAGAGCAAGCGTTCAAGGTCTTAAAAATGAGATTGTTGAATTGCTTTCATCGGTCGGTATCAACGATGCTAAATTTGACGTGGAATTTTCCGAATTGAAAGAATTTTTGCCTGAAGGATTAGACCGCGTACGATTTATGTTTTCCGCTAACAAAAATGTTGCGTTGTCGGATTTGTCAAAAACAGCCTCCGGCGGTGAGTTGTCGAGATTGATGTTGTGTTTGAAATATATTTTGTCGCGTTCAACGAAACTTCCGACTATTATTTTTGACGAAATAGACACGGGAATTTCTGGTGATGTTGCAGGAAAAACGGGTCAGATGTTCAAGAAAATTGCTGGTTTTATGCAGGTAATTTGCATTACGCATTTGCCTCAGGTTGCCTCAAAAGGTGATAATCATTTCAAAGTTTTCAAACACGAAGAAAACGGTGCTATTCGTTCCGATATTAGGGAACTTACTATGGATGAGCGTGTTAATGAAATAGCGGGAATGCTTTCGGGCGAGAAAATTTCGCAAGCGGCATTGGATAACGCAAAAGAATTGTTGGGAGTTTAATATTAAAAGAAAATGGCAGAAATTAAGAACAAAAAAGCATCGTTTCAGTACGAATTTTTGGAAAAATATACGGCGGGAATTCAACTTCTCGGAACCGAAATAAAGTCAATACGAGACGGAAAAGCCTCGCTTGTGGATTCTTTTTGCTCGTTTGATAAGCACGAATTGTACGTTAAAATGTACATCGGAGAATACTCTCACGGAGGTTATGTCAATCATGACCCAAGACGTGAGAGAAAACTTCTTTTGACCAAACGTGAACTCCAAAAACTTGAGAAAAAGGTTCAGAATGTGGGACTTACGATTGTTCCGACAAAAATGTTCATCACTCAGAACGGTTACGCAAAACTTGAAATTGCACTTTGCCGTGGTAAAAAACTCGCCGACAAACGTCAATCAATCAAAGAGCGCGAAACCGCAAGAGAGCTTGACAGAGCGATGAAAAAATACAATTAGAAGTCAATATCATCGGCTTCGTATTTTTTGTATTTTTCGCTTAAAATTGCTAAAAGTTTGCTGATTTTATTAACGGCAAAGGTCGTATCTTTTGAAATTTCTTTGTGCTGAATTTTCAATAGGAAAATCATGTAAAGCATTTCAAAACAAACTTCGATTTCTGATGCACCTTCTTTTTTTGTGATTGCAAGGCTTTGACCTATAACGGGTGCAGCCTCTTGATAAGCGAGTTTGTAATCGGGATGTAAAGGTGAACGCAAAAGTCTTAAATGTAGTTCTCCAAGGTCGTCAATGACGTTGAGAATTTCTTGAAGATGACCTTTTTTCTCGATTTTTTCGTTTTTCATCAAGCAGATAATATTATCGTACCAATAATTAATTTCTTTCATAACTTCTTCGCTTTGAGAGAATTGGCTGATAATATTTTTTTTGACTTTTTCAAAATCCAAATCAAAGGCTCGCATTAAATCCTCGATTTGAAACATATAAATTACGTATTCTGCAATATTTTCTTGTTTTTTTTGACGGGCAATAAGCATATTTTTTATAATTTTTTTACGGCAGCAAAGTTACATATTTTTTTGCAAAGATTGAGAAAAAATGTTTATTTTGCAGTATTAAAAAAATTGAAAATATGAGTATTTGTCATAAAATAATCACAGAAATGAAGGCTTTGGAAAACGAAAAACAACGGAAGAGTTTAATGCGTTTTTTCAAAACCGGCAAAGGTGAATACGGCGAGGGCGACAAGTTTTTAGGACTTACTAACCCTCAGTCGAGAGAATTTGTGAAAAAATATTATAAGGACGTAGAACTATCTGATATAGAATTACTTATTAGAAATGAATACCATGAAATAAGATTTTGCGGTTTTATGATTTTGGTCGAAAAATTTTTGAAACTTTTTCCTAAGCGTAAACTTTTTTCCGATGGGGACGGTATTAGAAAAAGGGACGAAATCATGAAAATTTATCTCGATAATTCCACTTATGCTAATAATTGGGATTTGGTGGATATGACTGCGCCAAAACTTTTGGGCAAATGGTATTTTGCGGAATCTTTTGTTCCGTTTTTAGAAAAAGAAAGCATCGTTGAAAAATTCTCTTTCAGCGATAATCTTTGGCAAAGGCGTATTTCAATGGTTTTTACATGGATGACAACACGTGAGGGACACCCGGAAATAGCTTTAAAACAAGCACTTATACATATTTCTGATAAACATGATTTAATGCAGAAGGCAGTAGGGTGGATGCTTCGTGAGGTTGGAAAAATTTGTTCGGAGGATTTGTTAAGAGAGTTTTTGGAAGATAATTTTTCAAAGCTTTCACGGACTTCGCTTCGTTATGCAATAGAAAAATTTAGTGAAAAAGAACGTAAATATTGGTTGGAAAAATGATAGGTAAAATTCACTCGCTTGAAAGTTTCGGTACAGTAGACGGTCCGGGTATAAGGTATGTTGTTTTTATGCAAGGTTGTCCTATGCGGTGTTTGTTTTGTCATAATCCCGATACGTGGAATTTTGGTGCAAAAACCAAATATGAAATGACACCGGATGAGCTTTTTAATGAAGTTATCCGTTATAAAAACTTTATAAAATCGGGAGGTGTAACGCTTTCGGGCGGCGAGCCTTTGATGCAGCCGGAGTTTGCGGAGGAGTTTTTCAAACTTTGTAAGCGTAAAAATATTCATACTGCACTTGACACCTCAGGTGTGATTTTTTCTCAAAAAGCCATTAACGTGTTGAAATATACGGATTTAGTATTGTTGGATATTAAAACAGCGGATGATAATCTTCATAAAAAATATACGGGTCAGACAAGGGAAAACAACAAAAAGTTTTTGGAGTTTTTGCAGGAGATTTCAAAACCCGTTTGGATTCGGCACGTTGTGGTTCCGGGTTATACTTTTAATGAAGAAAGGTTGAAATCTTTGGCGGAATATTTGTCGCAATTCTCTGTTATTGAGAAAGTTGAACTTTTGCCTTATCATACAATGGGAAAATTCAAATACGAAAATCTCGGTATTGATTATCCGCTTGAAGGTGTTAAGGATTTGACAATGGAGGAACTTGAAAAAGCAAAATCATATTTTAAAAAATGGGATTAAAAAAAATTAGACTGCCTAAATTTTTTAGACAGTCTAACTTATAAAAAGAAAATTATATTTCGTAATCCATGCAAACCCTGAGCTTAACGTTCGGTTTTACCGTTCCTTCGGCTACGGCGACGTGTTCGGGGTGAACGGCGTAACCTTTCAAGGCTTCAAAACTTTCCATAAGCGAGTCCAACATAATGTCAGCGTTTGAACTCGGTAAAGGATTGATGTTTACTTTGATTTCTTTTAAGCCCGGAACTTTGCCCGCAAGCGATTCCAAACCTTTTTTGATTGCGTTTTTTGCAGCTGTTTTTTCTTCTGAAGAAAGTTCGTCTTTCAACTGCCAAAGAATTATGTGTTTAACCATTTTTTTAATTTTTAAGTTTCCAACTTCTGATTTTATTTGAGGCTTCAACGGCTTGATTGAGTTCCTTGAGATAGGTTTCAAGTTCTTTCATTGGTTTTGTTACGGCTACTTGTCCTGAGCAGGCAAACTGCAAAATGCCGTAAGGTTTCAATTGTTCAAAAAGCGTTAAAACCTCTTGTCTTGAACCTGTTTTTTCGATGATGATGAACTCTTTTTCGATGTCAAGTATTCTGACACTTGACTCGCGGATAAGCGATTCCATCGGTGTGATGTTTGCCGTTGAAATCTTATAAAGCGCAAGTTCTTGTGTTACAACATCTTGAGCCTCATAATAAAATGCCCTTAAAACTTCGGTAAGTTTTTCGATTTGATCGACAACTTTTTTCATCATTTCGGGCGTTGCTTTGGCAACTATTGTGTAACGGAAAATGCCGTGAATCTCTGATTCTGAAGTTGTCAGAGAATCAATGTTGATATGCCGCCGCGTAAAAACTATGGTTATACGGTTCAAAAGACCTACTTTGTCTTCCGTGAAAACCACTAATGTATATTTTTTTTCCATTTTTTTCCTAATCGTTACTTACTAATTTCATTTCGTCAACGGTACTACCCGGTGCAATGAAAGGCATTACTTTCATATCTTTATCTACTTTAATATCAAGGAGATAAGGCCCGTCAAACGAAAGCATTTCATCTATTGCCGAATTTAAATCTTCCCTAAATTCCACTCTTTTGGCCTTGATACCGTAAGCATCGGCAAGTTTTATGAAATCGGGGTTTATTAAATCCGTTTGCGAATAGCGTTTGCCTTGAAACATATTTTGCCATTGACGTACCATTCCGAGTACCGAATTGTTGAGAATTACCATTTTAACGGGAATATTTTCCTGAATTATCGTTCCCAATTCTTGTTCGTTCATTTGGAATCCTCCGTCGCCGGTAAAAAGTATTACGGGGAGTTTTTTCTGAGCAACGGCTGCTCCGACAGCTGCCGGAAGTCCGAAACCCATTGTTCCCAAACCGCCCGAAGTTAAAAACGTTCCGGGTATGCGGAATTTATAATATCTTGCGGCAATCATCTGATTTTGACCAACATCTGTTATAACAACAGCGTTTCCGTCAGTTTTTTGAGAAATCATTGCAACAGGTTCGCCCATCTGAATTAGCGGTTCGTTGGAGCGGGTATCTTTTTCGATGACTTGAGTTCTTTCCATTTGATAGAATTTATCGAACTCTTTGCGCCAATTGTTGTATGTTTTCTTTTCGATTCTCGGTGTTAAATACGACAAAGCGGATTTCAAATCACCGTGAACAGCCAAAGTAACGGGTACGTTTTTGTCAATTTCGGATTTGTCGATTTCGATATGAAGGATTTTGGCGTTTTTGGCGTAGCCGCTGAGTTTTCCCGTAACCCTATCCGAAAATCTCATTCCGATTGCGATTATAAGGTCTGCTTTGTTTGTCAGCATATTTACGGCATAACTTCCGTGCATACCCAACATTCCAACGTTTAGCGGATGGTCAGAGGGCAAAGCCGTCAAACCCATCAAAGTGCTTCCGAACGGAATACCTGATTTTTCGATAAATTCTTTAACCGTTTTTTCAGCTCTTGCTATCAACACACCGTGTCCTAAAAGAATGAGCGGACGTTCTGCCTCGTTAATCATTTCAACGGCTTTGTCGATAACCTCGTCGGCGATTTTAGGGTATGGCGCATAACTCCTTAAAACAGGTGCTTTTTTGTAAACGAAATCTGTTTTAGAAGTCAAAGCGTCTTTGGTGATTTCCAAGACGACGACGCCGGGGCGGCCGGAAACGGCTATATAAAAAGCCTTTGCCATTGTAGAGGCAATATCTTCGGCTTTTGTGATTTGCGCGCTCCATTTTGCAATTGGCATCGAAAGTCCGAAAACGTCAGTTTCCTGAAAAGCGTCTGTTCCGAGGAAATAACTTCCGACCTGACCTGTAATGACAACGAGCGGCACTGAATCCATGTTTGCATTGGCGATACCCGTGACGGCGTTTGTTGCACCCGGACCGGAGGTAACAATGCAGACACCGGGTTTTCCGGTAATCTGAGCGTATGCTTGAGCCTCATGAACGGCTGCCTGTTCGTGGCGTGCCAAAACGTGTTTGATTTTGTCTTGTTTGAAATAAAGACTGTCGTAAAGCGGAATTACCGCACCGCCCGGATAACCGAAAACGGTATCCTGACCTTCCTCAATCAGAGAAAGCAGTACGGCATCAGCACCTGATACTTTTTCCATATCTGAAATTTTATAAAAAAATATTTTGTCGCAAATTAACTAAAAATAATGTAAACGGGCAAATTTTTTTTACCTTTGCACTTTCTAAAAGGAGTAAAAAATGGACGAGAAAAAAATCAGACACGATGGTAAGGTTACGAAAATTACTGATAATAAGATTTTTGCTGAAATCATTGTCAGTGAGGCGTGTGGACATTGTCAGGCAAAACAAATGTGCTTTTCAAAAGGTAAAGCCATGACAATAGAAGCTCATAATGACGGCAACGAAAAATTTGAAATAGGAGAGGAGATAAAAGTCTTTTTTGAAGAAAAACTTGCCGCAACGGGTGTGTTTTTGGCATACGTTTTTCCTATGATTGTGTTTTTTGCCGTTATGTTTGCGGTTATTGCGCTGACAGATAGTCAGGACAAAGGCTGCATTGCGGCTCTTATGACCTTGCCGGTTTATTTTTTCTTGCTTTATAAATTCAGAGGCAAATTGAAAAAAACTTTTAAATTTAGAGTTGAGAAAAAATAGAACTGATTCCATGAAAAAAAGAGTATTGATTTTGCTGGAAAAAATTAATTTCGGTTATGTCATTTTGGAGTTTTTTGACCGGATATAATTTATAATCTGACGTTTCTTTATACGTAAAACACGTAATTGCGGTTAAATTTGCGTAAAACACTTATATCTCTACCTTATTGAAAATCAGTTTTTTATAAAAAAAGTTGTAAAAAATCCTTAAAAGCGTAACAATTTTTTAAAATACGTTGTATCTTTGCGCAAAATTTTGAGATATAATTAAAAAACAATCAAATAGACAATGGACAACGTAATTGTTATATCCGTGCTGATTTTAGGCGGCATTGCAATTCTTGCAGCCCTGATTCTGTACGTGATAGCAAAAAGATTCAAAGTGGAGGAAGACCCGAGGATTGACCTTGTCGCCGAATGTCTTCCCGGCGCAAATTGCGGCGGTTGCGGTTTTGCAGGTTGCAGAAATTTTGCCGAGGCGTGCGTCAAAGATTTTTCAGGAAAAGTCTGCACAGCAGGCGGTAACGACGTTATGAAAAAAGTCGCCGACGTTCTCGGTCTTCAAGCCGAGGCTGCCGATCCTAAAATCGCCGTCGTCAGATGTCAGGGCAGCAAGGAATGCCGTCCCAAAACCAACTCTTACGAAGGCGCAAAAACATGCGCTATCGTCGCTTCTACTTACGGCGGCGAAACAGGCTGCGCTTTCGGCTGTATCGGTCTCGGCGACTGCGAAAGCGTCTGTCAGTTCGGCGCAATCAAAGTCAACAGCGAAACAGGACTCCCGGTGGTCAACGAAGAAAAATGCACCGGCTGCGGAGCATGCGTGAAAGCCTGTCCGAAAATCGTCATCGAACTCAGGAAAAAGGCTGTCAAGTTCAGAAAGGTTTACGTTTCGTGCGTCAACAAAGACAAAGGCGCAACCGCCAAAAAAGCCTGCTCAAAGGCTTGTATCGGCTGCGGAAAATGCGCAAAAACCTGTCCCTTCGGCGCAATCACAGTGGAAAACAACCTCGCGTACATCGATTTTGAAAAGTGCAAAATGTGCCGCAAATGTGTCGTTGAATGTCCCACGGGCGCAATCCGCGAGGAAAATTTCCCGCCGAGAAAACCAAAGGAGGAAGCACCGAAACAACTTAACACTCCTACCGGTGCTGACAAGGTTGAACCCGTTAAAGAACCCGAAAAAATCAATTTAGAAAAACCCTCAGATAACAAATAACATGGAATTTAAGACATTTAATAAAGGCGGAGTCCACCCCGCCGACAAAAAATTAACGGCCGGCGTTGCAATCAAACCGCTCGCAATTCCCGCTGCGGTTACGATTCCATGCGCCCAACATATCGGCGCACCTGCCGAAATCATCGTTCAGAAAGGTGACAAAGTCAAAGTCGGACAGTTGATTGCAAAGGCCAACGGCTTTGTTTCAGCCAACATTCACTCCTCGGTAAGCGGAACGGTGAAAAACATCGGTCCTTGTCCCGACCCGTCAGGAAACCCGAAAATGGCTGTAACGATTCAGGTTGAGGGCGACGAATGGGACGAGTCAATTGACCGCACACCCGATTTGAAGCGCAACATCGACGACTTGAAACCCGAAGACATTATCAACAAGGTTCATGACGCGGGAATCGTCGGAATGGGCGGCGCAACTTTCCCCACAAAAGTAAAACTTTCAGTTCCGCTCGGCAAAAAAGCCGAAGCCGTCATCATCAACGCCGTAGAATGTGAGCCGTACCTCACAGCCGACCACCGTGTCATGTTAGAAAAAGGCGAAGAGTTGATGATTGGTACTCAACTGATTATGAAAGCCGTCAACTGTGAAAACGCTTACATCGGCATCGAGGCAAACAAACCTGACGCAATTAAGCATTTGACGGAAATTTCGTCAAAATATCCGGGCATCAAAGTTGTTCCCTTGAAACTGAAATATCCCCAAGGCTCAGAAAAACATTTGATTGCGGCTGTAACCGGCAGAGAAGTTCCTTCGGGACGTCTTCCGATTGACGTAGGCGCGGTTGTTGACAACGCCGGAACTGCGGTTGCAATTTATGAGGCTGTTATGAAAAACAAGCCGCTTTTTGAAAGAATCGTAACCGTTACGGGCGACTCGGTAAAAAATCCCGGCAACTTTTTGGTAAGACTCGGAACACCGATCAGCGCACTTATTGAGGCTGTCGGCGGTCTGCCCGAAGACACCGGAAAAATAATTTCAGGCGGTCCTATGATGGGAAAGGCGATTACGACACTTGACATTCCCGTCGCAAAAGGCACCTCAGGAGTTCTCGTTTTGCCGGAAAGCCTTGCTCACAGAGGCGAGCCGGAAAACTGTATCCGCTGCGGAAAGTGCGTTGACGCCTGCCCGATGGGATTGGAGCCTTATTTATTAGCGGCTCTTGCAAAACGCAAAAACTTTGAAGAACTTGAAAACAACCACGTTACGGACTGTATCGAGTGCGGCTGCTGCGTTTTCAGTTGTCCGTCAAACCGTCCGATTTTGGACTTTGTAAGGTTCGGCAAACAGTCGGTTATGAAAATTATCAGATCACGTAAAAAATAAATTTTTTAACAGAGATAAAAATGAGTAATTTATTAACAATATCGCCTTCACCGCACGCAAAAGGCAAAGACACGGTAAAATCGCTGATGGGCGGCGTTTTGTTGGCTCTTGCACCGGCTTTTCTGTGTTCGCTTTACTTTTTTGGTCTTGGCGCACTGATAACTACCTTAGTTTCAGTTATTTCGTGCGTACTTTTTGAATGGCTGATAACAAAATTCATATTAAAACAAACTCCAAAAATTGCCGATTTAAGTGCGGTTTTAACGGGTGTTCTTTTGGCGTTCAACTTACCGAGCAACATTTCGCCGTTTATCGTAATGTTCGGCGCGTTAATCGCAATCGGCGTTGGCAAAATGAGTTTCGGCGGTTTGGGACAAAACCCGTTCAACCCCGCTTTGGTGGGACGTGTTTTTCTTTTGATTTCGTTTCCCGTTCAGATGACGGGCGCATGGCCTAAACCGATTGAATCACGCTGGCAGTATCTTGACGCTGTTACGGGCGCAACCCCGATGTCATATTCTGAACTCGGAAAAGTTAATATGATGGATATGTTTTTCGGCGGTGTCGGCGGCTCTTTGGGTGAGGTTGCGGCGTTAGCCTTGATTCTCGGCGGAATTTTTTTGATTGTCAGAAAAATTATCACATGGCACATTCCTGTCAGCATTTTGGTTACAGTCTTGATTATCACTTCGATAGCATACTTGACAGACCCTGACAAATTTGCCAATCCGCTTTATCACTTGCTTGGCGGCGGTTTGCTTTTGGGCGCGATTTTCATGGCGACGGACTACGTTACAAGCCCGATGTCAGACAAAGGAAAACTGATTTACGGTTTTGGAATCGGCTTATTAACAGTGATAATCCGTCTTTGGGGCAGTTATCCGGAAGGAATGTCGTTCGCAATTCTGATTATGAACGCTTTGACCCCGATTATTAACAAATATGTTAAACCTACACGTTTCGGCGTGGTAAAAACCAAGTAATCATGATTGACAAAAAAAATCCTACAATAGTTCAAATGATTGCCGTCCTGCTGGTTGTAGCGGCGGTTTGTTCGGCGGGGGTTGCGGCGGTTTATGCCATGACAAAGGACACGATTGCCGAAACCAACGCAAAAAAACTTCAAAAGTCTTTGTCGGAGGTTTTGCCTCAGTACGATATGACTGACACTCTGACAATTACGACGGGCGACGCAAAAGCGTTCTGTTATATCGCCAAAAAAGACGGCGCGGTTGTCGGTTATGCTATAAAGGCTTCAAACACAAATGGTTACAACGGTTTGGTTGAGGTTTTGACGGGTTTTGACAAGGACGGAAAAATCATCAACACCTCGGCGACGGTTCTCAACGAGACACCGGGTCTCGGTCAGAAAGCCTTGGAGCCGAAATTTGCAGACCAGTTCAAAGGTTTTGAACCGTCAAAAAAGACTTTGAAAGTCAAAAAAGACGACGGCGATGTTGATGCAATTTCGGCTGCAACTATTACGTCAAGGGCTTATACTTTGGCGGTTCAGCAGGCTTTCAACGCGCTTCAAACGCACCTCGGCAACAAAGTTGATACAAATTTAGGCGCAACATCGTCAGCAAACAAAAACGCCGACGAAAGAGAAATAGAGAACGATAAATAAATTGACAATGAACAATTGACAATTGACAATTGACAATTGACAATTGACAATTGAAAATTAAAAATTAAAAGTTGAAAAAAATTGTCAATTGTCAATTATCAATTGTCAATTAAAAAAAATTGTCAATTAAAAAAAATAATTAAAGATATGAGTAAATTATCAATATTAACAAAAGGTCTCATAAAAGAGAATCCGGCGTTGATTCTGATTCTTGGTATGTGTCCGACTTTGGGCGTTACCTCTTCGGCAATCAACGGCCTTGGTATGGGACTCGCCACGACGTTTGTGATTTTGCTGTCAAACGTCATCATTTCGATAATCAAAAATCTGATTCCTGACAACGTTCATATTCCGGCGTACATTGTCGTAATTGCCTCGCTTGTAACTATTTTGCAGCAGTTGTTGAAGGCGTATCTTCCGGCTTTGGACGAGAGCCTCGGACTGTTTATTCCGCTTATCGTGGTCAACTGTATCGTCCTCGGACGTGCGGAGGCTTTTGCGAGCAAAAACGGCGTTGTGGATTCCGCGCTTGACGGCTTGGGCATGGGCTTAGGTTTTACGTTGGCGTTAACTGTTTTGGGTGCGGTTCGTGAGGTTTTGGGTTCGGGTTCTATTTTCAACCTGAAATTTTACGAAGGCGACGGCATAATCGGTTTTGTGCTGGCTCCGGGAGCGTTTTTGGTGTTGGGATATTTGGTAGCCGTTACCAAAAAACTGTCTAAAAAACTTGACAAAAAGGAGGAATAAACCATGGATTACGTAATTATAATAATTTCGTCGATTTTCGTTAACAACGTAGTTTTAGCGAAATTTTTGGGAATTTGTCCGTTCATGGGCGTTTCCAACAAGGTAAATACTGCGCTCGGCATGTCGGGAGCGGTTGCGTTTGTGATGGTAATTGCCACGCTTGTAACGTTTTACATTCAGAAATTATTGGTGTCGTTGGGCATTGACTTTATGCAGACGATAGCCTTTATTTTGGTGATTGCCTCATTGGTTCAGATGGTGGAACTGGTTTTGAAAAAGGTTTCGCCGTCGCTTTATCAGGCACTTGGAATCTTTTTGCCGCTTATCACGACGAACTGTACGGTTCTTGGCGTTGCGATTGAGGTTGCGGGCAAAGCGACATACGGTCCGGCTGAGGTAGCGGTTTACGCGCTTTCAAATGCGATAGGTTACGGTTTGGCGTTGACGATTTTTGCGGGTTTGCGCGAACAGTTGGAACTTTCAGAAGTGCCGGAAGGTATGCGCGGCGTTCCGATTGCGTTCATAACGGCAGGCATTTTAGCAATGGCGTTTATGGGTTTCGCTGGTTTGGCGTAAAAAGAAAATTTTACAACAAAAAAATAGAAAGAGGTTGTCTAAAAAGTTGGAGTGCGGGCTTCCAGCCCGCCTTTACAAGCATTTGCAGGCAAGGATGCCTGCGTTCCAATACCACTTTTTAGACAACCTCTTTTTTATGTTTATAAGTTTTTTTAAACTAATTCTAATTCTGCTTTAAAAAAAAAACGTATTCTGCATTTTTCTCTTTTAGAATAAATTTTTTAACATTTTAAATTTTTTTATGAAAATAATATTTCGTTACTTTGCACTTGAAATAAAGTGTTTTTTTTATTTCCCAACAATTGATATTTAAATTAATTTTTTAACCATAAAATTTATAAAACGATGACAGAAAATAAAATTCAGAA
>Ga0310695_10005802_pt1 | contig 21112 bp, 19 predicted proteins | sample RumenRJG_04DNA_FD_203882 | JGI IMG/M metagenome (GOLD analysis project Ga0310695, IMG submission 203882) | Bovine rumen microbial communities from Lethbridge, Alberta, Canada - RJG_04 (v2) (version 2) | ecosystem: Host-associated > Mammals > Digestive system > Stomach > Rumen | place: Canada...
GTCAAGGGCACAGTCGAAGCTGATATCGCTGACCTCAAGGCAGTCCTGGAGCGTACCAAGGATCAGACCGACCTCAGCGATTCCGATATCGACGCTCTCAAGAGCGGCAAGGAAAAACTGATGAACGACGCTCAGCAGCTGTTCGCACAGATGTATCAGGGTGCCCAGGGCGGCGCGGCAGGCCCCGATATGGGCGGCGCAGGCGCAGCAGGCGGCTTCCAGGATGCCCAGGGCGGCGCAGATGACGACGTCGTAGACGGGGACTACAGAGAGGTTTAAAACTTCTTTCAGAAGTTTTGAAACCTCTCAAGAGGTGAAGCTTTCAGCTTCACCTCTGCAAAAAGAGGAAAACCATCCGTAGGAATTTTATTAAACTTCCCCAGAGGAGCAGCTTCCGCTGCTCCTCCCCGAGAAAACCTCCGCGAAAAGAGGAAAACCATCCGCAGAAATTATATATTAACTTCTCCGGAGGAGCAGCTGCCGCTGCTCCTCCGCGAAAACAAAAGATACACAGCGCAGGGATGTCGTTCTCTTGACGAATGGCACTGCGGTGTGGTATAAAAGTCAATTGTCGCCCATGGGCGCAGGATCCGGTGAAAACACCGGTTTTGCCTCTCAGGGGGCGGCGGATTCAGAAATCATGAATAACTGCCCAGGCTGCAAAGGCAGCCTGGGCTACATCTGTGATTAGAGAGCAAAGACAGTTTTTGGTGTTCTATACATTGGATTGGATAGATTATGGCTGAACAGAAAAGAGATTATTACGAAGTGCTGGGAGTCAGCAAGACAGCCAGTGACGAAGAAATCAAAAAGGCGTACCGTGTACTTGCCAAGAAGTACCACCCGGATATGCATCCTGATGACAAAGAGGCAGAGGCAAAATTCAAAGAGGCTTCCGAGGCGTATGCAGTTCTGAGTGACAGCGAGAAGAGGGCAAAGTATGACCAGTTCGGCCATGCGGCCTTTGACGGCACCGGTGGTTTCGGCGCAGGAGGCTTCGACTTCACAGGCGCGGACTTCTCGGATATTTTCGGTGATCTGTTCGGCGGTATGTTCGGCGGCGGGCGGAGCAGGGGCCCTTCAAACGGCCCTGTGAAGGGTGCCAATATTCGCACCAGCGTCCGGATCACATTCCTCGAGGCAGTTTTCGGCACAGAAAAAGAACTGACACTCAACCTCAAGGATCCCTGCCCGACCTGCAATGGTACAGGCGCAAAACCCGGAACGTCACCCCAGATGTGCCCCAAGTGCGGCGGCAAGGGCCAGGTCGTATTTACACAGCAGTCCTTCTTCGGAACAGTCAGGAATGTACAGACCTGCCCGGACTGCGGCGGCAGCGGCAAGATCATCAAGGATAAATGTTCCGACTGCGGCGGCACAGGCTATATCACCAGCCGCAAGACCATCAATGTCACGATTCCTGCAGGCATTGACAATGGTCAGAGCGTTCGCATCCGTGAAAAGGGCGAGCCCGGCATCAACGGCGGTCCCCGGGGCGACCTGCTGGTAGAAGTCATCGTATCCCCCCACGAGACCTTCGAGCGCGAGGGAATCGATATCTTCTCCATGGTCAAAATTTCCTATGCCATCGCTGCTCTCGGCGGCAGTATTATGATTGATACCGTTGACGGAAAGATTGTCTACGATGTCAAGGCCGGCACACAGACCGGCACCCAGATCCGCTTCCGCGGCAAGGGTGTCCCGTCCCTGCGCAGCAAGGATATCCGCGGCAATCACTATGTGACCCTTGTGGTGGAGACTCCGGCAAAACTCAGCAAGGAGGCCAAGGAAGCGCTCCGCAAGTTCGATGAGCTGACCGGAGATTCCCTGACAGCTGTAGAGCGCGCCGGCGCCTACGGCAGCGAACCTGAAAAGAAGGAAAAAGACCACAAAGAAAAGAAGAAACGCTTCTGGGAGAAGTAATTGATGCTATAACTCCCTATCGGGTGCCTTTTCCCCGGCTGAAGCATGACTTTTTTGCAAAGCCGCGCAAAACACCTTTTAAATGCTTTTAAATGAAAGAAGTAACCGTAAGGTTGTCAGGGGAATTGTCTCCTGACAACTTTTCGTGTTATTGTACCGGCATATATTTGAGCCCGTAGAATAATTGTTTCAATGCAAGGCGCTTCGATGATGAGGCGGGCAGGAAGGACTGCAAGATGAAATGGATGCGATTCAGGGTCCGCACAAAGACGGACGCAGAGGATATACTGATCAGCTTTATGGAGGATATCGGACTCTACGGTGCCCAGATTGAGGACAACGTGCCGCTTACGGCGTCCGAAAAAGAGCAGATGTTTGTGGACATTCTGCCTGAAGGACCTGCGGATGACGGGATGGCTGTCCTGAGTTTTTTCCTGGAAGAAACAGAAGACGGACATCTCATGGTTGACGATGAGCAGTGTACCCCCGAGCAAGTCAGGGATAAGATGCTGGCAAAGATCGCAGAGATCCGCGCCTTCTGTGACCTGGGTGAAGGGACTGTGACCATTGACGAGACCGAGGACATCGACTGGATCAATAACTGGAAGCAGTATTTCCACCAGTTCTGGATCGACGATATACTTGTGATCCCCTCCTGGGAAAAACCCGAACCTGTTATGGAAGACGGCCATGAGAAGGTTCCTCATCTTGTTTTCCATATCGATCCCGGCACAGCCTTCGGAACCGGCATGCATGAGACAACACAGCTTTGCATACGCGAGCTGCGCAAATATATCAGGCCGGACACATTCCTGCTGGATGTGGGAACCGGCAGCGGCATTCTTGCTCTGCTGGCCCTGAAGCTGGGAATCCGCGGGGCAGTCGGCACAGACCTGGATCCCTGTGCGATTCCGGCCATTGAGGACAACTGCGCGGCCAATAATGTAGACCCGTCCCTCTTTGAGGTCATGCTCGGCAATCTGATTGATGATCCCTCCGTGCAGGCCAGGGTCGGTCAGGAACGCTATGATGTAGTCCTTGCCAACATCCTTCCCGATGTGCTTGTGCCCCTCACCCCTCAGGCAGTCAGGTGCATGAAGCCCGGCGGAATTTATATCACGTCCGGAATTCTCATCGAGCGCGCACAGAGCGTCAAAGACGCCATGATCCGTGAGGGTCTTGAGATTGTAAGTGTCACAGAACAGGGCGAGTGGTGCTGCGTAGTCGGCCGCAAGGCATGAAGCGATGGATATGTTTGATATGTTTCCGGCCATGCAGTGAGCCATCAGGGCAATCGCGCGGCATAAAACATCAGACTTAAGAAACTTAAGAAAACAGAGAAAACAAAGAAAACCGAGACTGCTGGAGAAACAGAAGATATGACCCAGATTTTCGCGGACCTTTCCGCCATGCAGGGCGATATGCTCGCTGTCTGCGGGGAGGATTACAACCATATTAAAAATGTTCTGCGGATGCACCCCGGCGAAAAGCTGGCGGTCCGCGGCACGGACGAAAGCAGCGAGGAGTATGTCTTTGAGATCGTCTCTTTTTCCGACAGTCAGGTCAACTGCCGCCTTTTGTCTGTGAAACAGTCCGAGGCGGAGCTGGCCGTACGTGTGATTCTATTTCAGGGACTTCCCAAGGCGGACAAGATGGATTTTATCGTCCAGAAAACCGTAGAAATGGGTGTCACGGAGATCGTGCCGGTGGAAATGCACCGCAGCATTGTAAAGCTGGCCGGTGACAAGAGGCGCAAGCGGGTCAGCCGCTGGCAGTCTATTGCAGAGGCGGCAGCAAAGCAGAGCAGGCGCGCCATGATCCCGCGGGTGCACGATATCCTCTCCTACAAGGAGGCTCTACAATATGCCGCAGAGGCTGCGGATTTTGTCCTTGTGCCCTACGAAGCCATGGCGGATGAAGCCGGGACCGGAACCCGTTCTCTCCTGGAATCCATGAAAACCGGGCAGACGGCGGCTGTTTTCGTCGGCCCCGAGGGCGGATTTGAAGAGTCTGAGGTCGAGGCTGCTCTGGAGGGCGGGGCCAGGACGATTTCCCTGGGAAAGAGGATCCTGCGCACAGAGACGGCGGCGCTGGCCTTTATGGCATTCCTCATTTACCGCTTCGAACTGGATTGATGAATTACAGAAATGAGAATCATCTTATGAATGAAAAAAGAGACATCTATCTCGATAATTCCGCGACGACCCGGTGTTTTCCGGAAGTTGCTGCTTTGATGAACGAGCTTTTCCTGGAGGATTACGGAAATCCTTCCGCTATGCACCACCGCGGTGTCACTGCGGAACGCCGCATTACCGACGCTAAAAAGACCCTTGCAGGCATTTTGAAGGTCAGGGAAAAAAATCTCTGTTTCACTTCCTGCGGGACAGAGTCGGATAATCTCGCCATCATCGGTGCCGCCATGGCAATGCAGCGAAAGGGAAAACACCTGATCACGACCAAAATCGAGCACCCTGCTGTCCTGGAAGCTATGAAATTCCTGGAATCCCGGGGATTTGAGGTCACACGTCTGGGCGTCGACCGCGACGGCCTGATTTCCCCCGAAGAGGCTGCAGCCGCTGTCCGTCCGGATACGATTCTGGTCTCTGTCATGCACACCAACAATATCATCGGTGCAGTGGAACCGGTCGATGAGATCGGGAGAGCGGTCAAGGCGGCCAACCCGGATGTCCTCTTCCATGTGGACGCGGTGCAGGGATTCGGAAAAGCCCTGATCTATCCGAAAAAGATGAATATCGATCTTCTATCCGTCAGCGGACACAAGATCCACGGCCCCAAGGGGACCGGTTTTCTCTACATCGCTGACGGTGTCCGCCTGGTGCCCCTGATGCACGGAGGCGGACAGCAGGGCGGCCTGCGCTCCGGCACGGAAAATGTACCCGGTATCGCCGGAATGGCCCTTGCCGCGCAAATGCTCTACAAAAATATTGATGCAGACCGCCAGAAGCTCTTTGCGATGAAAAACCGGCTGATCGAACGCCTCGGCGCCATCCCGGATATTGTTTTCAACGGGAGGACGGATGAGACAGCCGCGCCGCATATACTGAGCGTGCGCGTGAAGGGTGTCCGCGCGGAAGTGCTTCTCCACGCCTTGGAAGATAAAGGGGTCTTTGTATCTGCGGGCAGTGCCTGCTCCTCCAATCATCCCCGGCCCTCCGAGACACTTATGGCTATCGGCGTTCCTTCAAAGGAACTGGAGAATTCGATCCGTATCAGTCTCTCCGTCATGAATACAATGGAAGAGATGGATGCTGCGGCCGACGCGATTGAGGAGCTTCTGCCTTTTTTGAGAAGATTCGTGAGAAGATGAAAGATTCTGTACTTGCGGCCATGGACAGGCGGCGTCCTTCCCGGGGGCGTGTGCTGTGATGAAAATAGAGGGGAATAATACATGAATAAATACGATGCTTTTCTGATCAAATATGCCGAGATCGGCATCAAGGGGAAAAACCGCCACATCTTCGAAGAGGCACTGGTCCGTCAGATCCGGATCGCCCTGCGTCCCTGCCAGGGCAGTTTCAATGTGATACGCACCTATGGACGTGTTTTCGTTGAGGCGAAGAGCGATTATGATTTTGAGGAAGTCACCGAGGCCCTGTCCCATGTTTTCGGTATCTGGGGAATCTGCCCGGTTGCCGAATATGATCTCATGCCTCTGGAACAGCTCTGTGAGACTGCGGCGGACTTCATCAAGTCTGAATATCCTGACGGAGGTAGCTCTGCCACGGCGTACACCTTTAAAGTGCGCACCAGGCGTATGAACAAGGAATATCCCCAGGATTCTCTTGTCATCAATGCCGAAGTGGGACACGCTGTGCTTGAGGCATGCCCTAACATGAGCGTAGATGTTCACAAACCCGAGATCACTTTCAGCATCGAAGTCCGCGAGAAGATCTATCTCTATTCCCAGGTGATCCCCGGCCCCGGCGGTCTTCCTGTGGGTGTCGGAGGCAAGTGCATGCTGCTGCTCTCCGGCGGAATCGATTCTCCTGTTGCGGGCTACATGGTGGCTAAGCGCGGTGTCCGGATCGACGCGGTCTATTTCAATGCACCGCCCTATACCAGCGAGCGTGCCCTTCAGAAGGTCATCGATCTCGCCCGCGAGATTTCCGTCTACACCGGCCCGATCCGTCTGCACAATATCAATTTTACAGAGATCCAGCTCTACATTTATGAACAGTGCCCGCACGATGAGCTGACCATCATCATGCGCCGCTATATGATGCGGATCGCCGAGCGGATCGCCAGGGAAAATGAATGTCTGGGTCTCATTACCGGAGAGAGTATCGGACAGGTCGCTTCCCAGACCCTCGCCGCCCTGGCAGTGACCAATGAGGTCTGCACACTGCCTGTTTTCCGTCCTCTGATCGGTTTTGACAAGGAGGAGATCGTCCAGGTGTCCAAAAAGATCGGCACCTATGAGACATCCATCCTGCCTTACGAGGACTGCTGCACCATTTTTGTGGCAAAGCATCCTGTGACAAAGCCGAAAGCGGATGTCATCCGCAAGCACGAGCACTATCTCGATGAAAAGATCGACGAGATGGTGGAGCGCGCCCTTGAGACCGACGAGATCATCAATGTCAGCAATTACCGTCCCCGTGAGGAGTGCTGAGATACTGGGAGGGCCCCGCGCGGATCCGGTTTTTCATCTGCGGATGCAGGCACGCATCTATTTTATGCAGAGAAAAATGCAAAGAAAAAGCGCGTGTGCCGGGATGCCGGTACACGCGCAGTTTTTGAAAATCATAATGGTGTGTCCGCCCTTGCCGGGGCGTAACAGTGACCGCTGGACAGTGACCCTTATTTGATGATATAGGGATCAAGAACTTTGAGGATCTGGTCCATGTTTTCGGTAGCATGAATATTGAGATCGATCGGACGGGACAGATCCAGAGAGAAGATACCCATGATCGATTTTGCGTCAATGACATAACGTCCGGAGACGAGATCGAAATCATCATCAAACTTGGTGAGGTCATTTACAAAAGATTTGACCTTGTCGATAGAATTCAGAGAAATAGATACTGTTTTCATAATACTTTCCTTCTTTTCCTTTCCGGTGCGGAGCACCTGTTCGAGGATATCACAAACACGCAATGTATGCAGATCCGCCTTTTGACGGACAACAATCCTCCCTTCGGGCAAACCGTTTCCATACAGTCAATATAAAATCTGTATTGATAAAAGTCAATGATAAAAAATAAACGGATGTGCCGAAAACGAAAAAGGGTTATAGGAATACAAGTCCGCCTGAAACGAGAGGTATTTTTCGGTTACGGTTCAGGCCTACCTGAAACGCGAGATGTTTTTCGCGCGCTTTTTGTCACAGGAGATGAACATTTGAAAAAAAGAGTTGCTTTTCATAATCTTGGCTGCAAAGTGAATAGTTATGAACTGGATATCATGCGCCAGATTCTGCGTGACGAAGGTTTTGAGGAAGTACCTTTCCAGGACCAGGCGGATGTTTACGTTGTCAACACCTGCACCGTGACCAACATCGCGGACCGCAAAAGCCGTCAGATGCTGCACAGGGCAAAAAAACAGAATCCGGACGCGGTTGTCATCGCAGTGGGATGCTATGTGGAGACAGACCCTGCAAGAGTGGAGGCGGACGATGCCATCGATCTTGTGATCGGCAACAACAAAAAGACGCAGATCGGACAGATTCTCACCGGTTTTCTGGCACAAAGGGAAGGGCAAAAAGACGGGGCGGAGACTTCCGGGACTGTGCAGGCAAAGCCTTCCTTCAGGGAAGATCTCACCTGTGCTCCTTCTTTTGAAAATATGAATCTGACAAGTCCCGGACATACCCGCGCCTACATCAAGATTCAGGACGGATGCAATCAGTTCTGCAGCTACTGTATTATTCCCTTTGCACGCGGCCGTATCCGCAGCAGGGCGCAGAGCGATATCCTGAGTGAAGTCAGGGGACTGGTGGCAGACGGTATCCGCGAAGTCGTTCTGACAGGGATTCATGTGAGTTCCTACGGACTGGATCTGACTGCGGAAGGCGGTCCCGTCCGCTTCGACCCTGTGCGCGCAGGAAATGCGCTGATCAGTCTGCTGACAGAACTGAACGCCGTGCAAGGCCTGGAGCGGATCCGCCTGAGCTCCCTGGAGCCCCGGATCATGACGGAAGACTTTATTGCCGCCATTTCCCGCCTGGAAAAAGTGTGTCCCCATTTCCATCTCTCGCTGCAGAGTGGGTGCGACGAGACCCTCCGCCGCATGAACAGACATTATACGACAGAAGAATATGCGCAGAGCGTGCGCCTTTTGCGTGAGTATTATGACCGGCCGGCGATCACGACCGATGTTATTGTCGGCTTTCCCGGAGAGACCGGGGAGGAATTCGCCGCGACCTGCGCGTTCCTCAAGGAGATCTGTTTTTATGAGATCCATGTCTTCCGCTATTCAAGGAGAAACGGCACTGCGGCGGCAAAAATGCCTGATCAGATTCCCGAACCCGTGAAAGCGATGAGGAGCGAGCAGCTGCTCGCCCTGACGGCCTCCCAGGCGGCGGATTTCCGCGCACAGTTTGCCGGAGAGCAGGAGACGATCCTCCTGGAGGAAGTATGTGAATACAAGGGAAAACAGTATTGGACAGGAAGTACGACCCGCTATGTGACAGGAGCGATTGCTGTGGAGGACTGCAGCAAGCTTCTGCAGAACGGTTTGGGCGCACAAATGCAGGACGGCGCACCCGGCGGCAGTGCAGACGATTTGCATGACATGGGACATGCCGCGGCCGAGAACATGTCCGGGTCACTGGTGTCCGGGACTTTTTGCGGCGGCACAATAGAACTGTCCAGAGGGATAGCCATGTTAATGAGTAACCCCACCTGAAACGCGAGGCGCTTTGCGGGTGTTTTCCGTGCAAAACCCGGGGTGTAACAAAGCATTGTTAATGTCACTAAACGATATTGAATCAACAGAACAAATAGGGTAAGATAAAGAATAGGCTTTTAAGCAGTTCAGTACGGGCCTGTGCGTGACTTTGGGCTGCCGGCCGATGATGAAGGGCGGATCGATCGGGATCCGCAGCCGGGAGTGCAGAAGGGACAGGAACGCGCAGTTCCGGCGGGATGTAGTTTTTTGTGAGGAGTATATGGAAGAAAAGAATACATCAAATACGGATCTGGAAAGCACACAGTTTTTCCGGATTCAGCCTGAACCGGTGAATGGCGTGCAGAAGATTCTTGCTGTCGTCTATGAAGCACTTTCTGAAAAAGGATACGATCCGGTCAATCAGATTGTCGGATATATCATGTCGGGAGACCCCACCTATGTGACCAACTACAAAGGGGCTCGCAGTCTGATCATGAAAGTGGAAAGGGACGAACTGGTCGAGGAGATAATGCGCAGCTATATTCAGGCCAACCACTGGTCTGACTGACCGAAGATGTCAGGACGGCTGTAAACAGAAATGACGAAGCAGATATGAGAATAATGGGATTGGACTTTGGCGGAAAGACCTGCGGTGTTGCGCTCAGTGATGCACTTCTGATCACGGCGCAGCCAAAGGAGATTATCCGCAGAGACAGAGAAAACAAGCTCCGCAGGACATTTGCACGTATTGAGGAGCTGATCGAGGAGTACGATGTCGGTCTGATTGTTCTGGGGCTTCCGTTAAATATGGATGATTCGCAGGGAGAGCGGGCTCAAAAGACTCTGGAATTCCAGGAAAGTCTGCAGAGGAGAACCGGTCTCCCGGTTGTCATGTCCGACGAACGCCTCACGACAGTCGAAGCCGATGAAATTATGAAAGAGCAGGGGATCCCCCGTGAAAAATTCCATGACTATGTGGATATGATTGCCGCAGGCATTATTCTCAGGGAATACATGGAAAATCACCGCGATGAGCTGGACCGTCTTGCCGGGCGCCGGACTGTTCAGCAGTAGAAGCTCAGGAGAAGCTATGGAAAAAGTACAGTTTATGCCGGAAGGCGAAAACCATGCAGTGGATTTTTATGTGCTTGACGAGGAAATGCTGGGTGGAAAGCAGTATCTGCTCGTCACAGACAGTCCGGACGGCGACGGGGAAGCCCTGATCCTCCGCGCGGACAAGGGCGGAAACGCAGATGAGATCACCTATGAGATCGTGGAAGACGAACGTGAGCAGACCGCAGTCCTGCTGCTGATGCGCGACAGCCTCGAGGAACTTGGGATTGAAGTCGAGGTCTGAACAAGACGCAGAGCACTTCTGCCATGGAGGAATCGGTTCTGCCGGCTCTGCTATAGAGGAAGAGCTTCCGCAATAGGGGCAGGGCTTCTGCCATAGAGACAAAGCTTCTCCCATAGAGATAAAGCTTCTTCGGCAGAGGGGAATCAGCAAGAAAAGAAAAAAGAAAGAAATAAGGCAGAAGTAAAACAGAAAGAAGACAGAAGTAAGATAGAAATACGACAGAAATAAGACAGAAAGAGAAGAGTTAGAAGACACAAGTTGAAGAAGAGTATTTTTAAGAAAAAAGAGATCAAAAAAGACGCCGCCAGGAGAGAATTAAAGAAACAGGGATACAAGAAGAAAGAGATCAGAAAAATAGAGGCGGCGGACAAAAAGAACGGAGCAAAAAAGAAAACATCGCTGAAAGGCAGCGCTTACAATAAGTCAACAGAAACGGAAGTTCCAGGTAAAAATAAAGTCGGATCGAAGCAGCTATCGGAAACCGCATCAAAGAGGATCAGATCAGACAGATCAGGAAAAACCGCAGAAAAGAATGACAGGAATAAAAGAACAAAGACATCTGCAGGCAGGTATACAGCGCCGGGCAGGCGGGAAAAGATCTTCGGAAGAGGAGACAGATTGAAAAAAGACCATGAAAAAATGAACAGAGAGCCCGCTCCTTCCGTGCGTATCATTCCGCTCGGCGGGCTTGAACAGATCGGCATGAACATTACCGCGTTCGAGTTCGGGGACAGTATTGTGGTTGTGGACTGCGGCCTTGCCTTCCCTGAGGACGACATGTTCGGTATCGATCTTGTCATTCCGGATACAACTTATCTGGAGGAGAATATTGACAAGGTAAAGGGCTTTGTTATTACCCACGGTCACGAAGACCACATCGGCGCCCTGCCCTATGTTTTGAAAAAGATCAATGTTCCCGTTTACGGAACACGGCTGACAATGGGCATCATCGAAAACAAGCTGCGCGAGCATAATCTTCTCGAGATTACGGAGCGCCATGTCGTTTCTTTCGGGGATATTGTCGAGCTGGGAGAGTTTGACGTTGAATTTATCAAGACCAATCACAGCATCGTAGATGCTGCTGCGCTGGCCATCAAATCTCCGGCAGGCACCATTGTGCACACCGGTGATTTCAAGGTCGATTTCACACCGGTCTATGGCGATGCGATCGACCTGCAGCGTTTTGCTGAGCTGGGCAATGAAGGTGTACTTGCCCTTATGTGCGACTCCACCAATTCGGAACACCCCGGCCACACTCCTTCCGAGAAGGCCGTCGGCAGGCACATCGATCAGATTTTCCGCGATCACGCAGACACACGCATTATCGTCGCAACCTTTGCCTCCAACGTGGACCGCGTGCAGCAGATCATCAATCACGCCTATAAATACGGCAGAAAGGTCGTCGTCGAAGGCCGCAGCATGGTCAATATCATCGAGACTGCGACCAACCTCGACGTTCTGAACGTGCCGGACAATACCCTGATCGACATTGATCAGCTCAGAAATTATCCGGGAGAGAAGACCGTGATTATCACCACCGGCAGCCAGGGCGAGAGCATGGCAGCCCTCAGCCGCATGGCGGACGGCATGCACCGCAAAGTGACCATCGGCCCCAACGATACGGTTGTCTTTTCCTCCAGCCCCATCCCGGGCAACGAGAAGGCAGTCACCTCCGTGATCAATAAACTCCTGCTGAAGGGTGCTGATGTTATCAGCCAGGATGTGCACGCATCCGGACACCCCTGTCAGGAGGACGTCAAGCTGATCTATCACCTGGTCCAGCCCAGATACGCCATCCCGGTCCACGGTGAATTCCGCCACCTCAAGGCACAGGCCAAAATCGCCCGCTCGCTTGGATACGAGAAAGAGGATATTTTCATTCTCCGTTCGGGCGATGTGCTCGAGCTCTCTGAAGACGGCGCAGCTGTCCGCGAGAAGGTCCAGGTCGGCAATATCCTGGTCGACGGACTGGGTGTCGGCGATGTCGGAAATGTCGTCCTGCGCGACCGCCAGCATCTTGCCGAAGACGGTATTGTCATTGTGGCCTTTGCCTTCGATGCCCAGACCTGCGAGCTGCTCTCGGGTCCCGAGATCACTTCCCGCGGTTTTGTATATGTCAAGGAGGCGGACGATCTTATGACCGGTGCCGGTGCTGTTGCCGAAGAGGCGATCTACCGCTGTATCGAGAATGGTGTCACCGACTGGAACCGCTACAAAAATGTGGTAAAAGACGGACTGAGCGACTTCTTCTGGAAAAAGACCCAGCGCCGTCCCGTCATCCTGCCTATGATCCTTGAAGTTTAATTCAAAACTCGCCCGCGAGTCCGTCACCCCGCATGCGGGTGAGTCAACCGTCATCCCGGAGGTATCTCTATGGATAACAAAATCAATAAAACAGGCATTCTTGAGATGGCCGTCGGTGCCATTATGGATGCGGTCCCGATCATATGCGCGATCATCATAGTAGTATGGGCCGGACGTGCCTATACAGAGGGGTTTGGTCTTTTTGTACAGACACCGCTTGATAAACCCGGCGAAGCCCACAGTGAGATGGTGACGGTGTCCGACACGGATGCAGCTTCCGCGCTGAAGGTCGGCGGCATCCTCCAGGATCTGGACCTGATCAGCAGCCGCTATGCCTTTGCTGTCAAGGCCAGACTCACCGGATACAGCCATTCCATCCTTCCGGGCACTTATGTGATCTCTTCTGATATGACTATGGAACAGATACTTGTAAAGCTCTCTGCCGATCCGGCCGCAGTTCCCGCAGGGGAGGAACAGGACGGAACAGAAGCTCCGGAGGACAGCACAATTAAGGATTCACAGGAAGAGAACAAAGATGTCTGGGGACAGGGATAAGCGGACCATATCGCCGGATCCGGAACGCATGGAAGTGTTTATCGAAGCGATGACACCGCCCGGACCGGTGCATCTGCAGGATCTGGAACTTGAGGCCCTGGCGGCAGGCGTTCCGATCATCAGGCCCCAGACACAGAATCTGCTTCGTTTTTTTCTGACCATGAAGAGACCGTCCCGCATTCTGGAAATCGGGACAGCGGTGGGCTTTTCCGCTCTTTTCATGCAGCACTATGCCCCTGCAGAGTGCCGGATCATCACCATCGAAAAAGACCGCGTACGCGCGCAGAAGGCGCGGGAGAATTTTGCCAGATACGGCAGGATCAGCACTGAGGACGGGCAGACAGGTATTACACTTATGGAAGGCGATGCGATAGAGGTCCTGGGCGGAATCCGCGAAGATGCATCGTTTGACCTGGTATTCATGGATGCGGCCAAGGGGCAGTACATTCGTTTCCTCCCGGACGCAGTCCGCCTGCTGGGCAGCGGCGGTCTTTTGATCACCGACAATATACTGCAGGAAGGGGAGGTCCTTTCCTCCCGCTTTGCGGTGACCCGGCGCAATCGTACCATCCATGCGCGCATGCGCACCTATATCCGTGCGCTGATGGAGGAGGAAAGGCTGGAGACCCTGCTTCTTCCGACAGGAGACGGGGCTGCGGTCTCTTTAAAAAAATGAGACCCTCAGAGGCCTCCGCGTATTTCTCCTCATACACATGCGAAGCATGTGTTGACGCCCTTACGAGCGGCATGTCGGAAAGATAAATCGATCAGTTTACGACAATAAAGACAGATAAATAAGCACAAAGCACAGATATAGATATGGAAAAAAGATGGAAGACAAACCGCGAGAAGCCGGAACTTCTGATCCCTGCCAAAGATCTGGAAGTATTGCGGACGGCAGTGAATTTCGGCGCGGATGCGGTATACATAGGAGGAGAGGCCTTCAGTCTGCGGGCAAAGGCCAGGAATTTCAGCCCTGAAGATATGCGGGCGGGCATTGCCTATGCACACGAGCATGGTGTGCACGTACATGTGGCCGCCAATATTTTCGCTCACAATCAGGATCTGGACCGCGCGGCAGCTTATTTTGAGGAGCTTGCGCAGATGGGACCCGATGCTGTTCTGGTGGCGGACCCGGGCATGTTTTCACTGGCAAGACAGTTTTGTCCGGAGATCCCGATCCATATCTCCACACAGGCAAATAATACAAATTACGGGACCTTCCGTTTCTGGCACGACATGGGCGCTGCCCGCGTTGTCTGTGCAAGGGAACTCTCCCTCAGCGAGATCGCGCAGATCCGGGAGAGGACACCGGCGGATCTGGAGATCGAGGCCTTTATCCACGGTGCCATGTGCATCTCCTATTCGGGAAGATGCCTTTTGTCCGCCTGGTTTACAGGGCGCGATGCCAACCGCGGTGCCTGCACACATCCCTGCAGATGGAAATATGCCGTCGCGGAAGAGACCAGGCCGGGCGAGTATTTCCCTGTCGAGGAAAACGAGCGCGGAACCTATATCTTCAATTCACGCGACCTGTGCATGATCGAGCATCTGCCGGAGCTTGCAAAGGCCGGCATTGACAGTCTCAAGATCGAGGGACGCATGAAGACGGCTCTCTATGTCGCGTCGATTACACGTGCCTACCGCCGTGCGATCGACGACTATCTCGAGAGCGATGAAAAATACGCCGCGGGCATGGAATGGTACCGGCAGGAGATCCGCAAGTGCACCTACCGTGACTTCACGACCGGTTTCTATTTCGGAAGGCCGGACACGCAGTCTATGGTCTACACCGACAATACCTATGCCAGCGACGCTGTGTTTCTGGGTATTGTCGAGGAGGCAGAAAGGTCCGGCACTGATCTGCCCGGCCTCGTGACCATTCATCAGAAAAATAAATTTTCCGTCGGGGAGACGATCGAGATCATGTGTCCCGACGGCAGGGATCTGCAGACACGTGTACTGGGTATGAAAAACGCTGAGGGAGAAGAGGTGCAGAGCGCCCCGCATCCCGGCGAATTGATTTATCTGCAGCTGGACGCACAGGCTTCAGCCGGCGATATTCTTCGGGTCAGCAGATGATTTATGCTATTACTGGAATACGGGGTTTACCGGCGGCGCTGACGCTTTTCCGCGCAGCGGCGTACGTATGGAGGAACAACTATGAAAATCATTGTGGTCGGCTGCGGCAAAGTGGGATCGACGCTTGCCAGACAGCTCAGTGAAGAAGGACATGACGTCAGTGTTGTAGATAAAAATCAGCAGGTCGTCAACGAGGTTTCCAGCAGCTGCGATGTCCTTGGCATTGTCGGCAACGGCGGCAGTTATTCCGTACAGAAGGATCTGGGTGTCGAGGAGGCCGACCTGATGATCGCCGCTTCGGATTCAGATGAACTGAATCTGCTGTGCTGCCTGATCGCAAAGAAAGCCGGTGACTGCAACACCATCGCCCGTGTGCGAAATCCGATCTACAACAGTGAAGTCGGCTTTATCCGTGAAGAACTGGGCCTGTCACTCACGGTCAACCCGGAATATGCTGCAGCCATGGAAGCTGCCCGTCTGCTCAAGTTCCCCTCGGCCATCAAGATCGAGACTTTTGCCCGCGGCCATGTTGAATTGCTCAAATTTGCTGTTCCGGCCGGCTCTCCCCTGGACGGTAAGACCCTGGCGGAGATCTCCAAAAACGTGAAGGGCGATGTCCTCGTCTGCGCCGTGGAGCGGGGCGCAAACCACGATGTCACGATTCCAAACGGTAATTTCAGGCTTCAGGCAGGCGATACCATCAGTATCGTAGCGGGATCCAAGAGTGCGCGTGCCTTTGTCGAGCGCGTCGGCCTCAAGACCCGCAGGGTCACCAACTGCATGATCATCGGCGGCGGCACCATCGCCTATTATCTGGCAAAGAACCTGCTCGAAAGCCGTATTGCGGTCACGATCATCGAAAAGAATCCCGCGCGCTGCGAGGTCCTCAGCGAAGATCTTCCGGGGGCAAATGTCATCTGCGGCGACGCTGCCAACCAGAATGTCCTGCTCGAAGAGGGAATCGGACAGATCGAATCCTTTGTCAGCCTGACCGGAATGGACGAGGAAAATATTTTCCTGTCTCTTTATGCCCGCAAGGCCGCGGCCAGGGATGTCAAACTGATCACAAAAGTAAACCGGATCAATTACGATGATATTATCGATGATATGAGCCTGGGCAGTATCCTCAACCCCCAGCATATCGCCGCGGAGTACATCGTCCGCTATGTCCGTGCTATGGAAAATTCCATCGGAAGCAATGTGGAGACCCTCTACAATATCATCGAGAACAAAGCAGAAGCCCTCGAATTCCTGATCCAGATGGGCTCTCCCGTCATCGGTATTCCGCTGATTGACCTTCCGATCAAAAAAGACGTCCTGATCGCCTGCATCTACAGGAACAGGCAGGTCATTATCCCCAATGGACAGACCATGATCGAGGTGGATGACCGCGTCATCGTGGTGACTACTCTCATGGGTTTCCAGGACGTCCGTGATATCCTCGTAGACGAGCCCATACCGGGGACAGGTATCCCGCTGTGATCTCAGTCGGGACAGGCTGCTGCTATTCACGGCCTTTAGCAAGTTACTGTCACAGTTCCGAAGGGAATGTGAACAGCGACGGGTTTGACGATCCCGGCTTTTGATCCTGACATCACGCAATAGAAGGTTTACGATATGAATTATTCCATCATCCGGCGCACCACCGGGCTGGTTCTCAAATTTGAAGCTATTTTTCTCCTTCTGCCCGCGCTCACAGGTTTTCTTTACGGAGAGCGGGAAGGCGTAATTTATTTTGCACTGGCAGCCGCATATTTCGCGATCGGCTTTCTGATCAACCTCAAAGGAGATACGGGCACCGAGTTTTATACCAAGGAAGGCTTTATCAGTGTCGCACTTGTATGGATCGTGATCAGTCTCTGCGGGGCGCTTCCCTTTGTCTTGTGCGGTGATATCCCCAACTATTCAAATGCGCTTTTCGAGACGATTTCCGGTTTTACGACCACAGGATCCAGTATCCTGACAGATGTTGAAGCGCTCAGCCATGCCAGCCTCTTCTGGAGAAGCTTTACCCACTGGGTCGGCGGTATGGGCGTCATCGTCTTTGTCCTCGCCATAATGCCCATGCGCAAGCGGAGAATGGGCAGTCAGATGCATATGATGCGGGCGGAGAGCCCTGGCCCGGTCGTGGGAAAGCTTGTTCCCAAGATCCGCGACACCGCCATGATCCTCTATATGATCTACTTCGGTATGACCGTCACAGAGATCGTACTGCTCCTCATCGCGGGCATGCCTCTTTTTGACAGTCTCTGCCTGAGCTTCGGCACCGCCGGTACCGGAGGTTTCGGCGTTCTCGGCGACAGTATTGCCAGCTATCCGATTCTTCAGCAGGCCATCATCACGATTTTCATGATCCTGTTCGGCATCAACTTTAATGCATACTTTATCCTTTTCCTGGGGAAGGATAAAAAGGAAGCTTTCCGCATCAGTGAGATCCGCTGGTATCTGGGGATCATTGCCTTCGCTGTCATCACGATCACCATCAATATCAGGGGCCTTTTTGACAATCTCTTTCTTGCTTTCCACCATGCAGCTTTCCAGGTGGGATCCATTATTACGACCACCGGCTACGCCACAGCGGATTTTGACGTCTGGCCGCAATACTCCAGGTGCCTGCTTGTCATGATCATGTTCTGCGGAGCCTGCGCCGGTTCCACCGGCGGCGGCATCAAGGTCTCCCGTATCGTTATCCTGGTCAAAGCAGGTCTTCAGGAGATCCATCACTATGTTCATCCGCGCAGCATCACCGCTGTCCGCATGGACGGAAAGCCTGTTGAGAGAGAGACGGTACGTTCCGTTGTCATGTATATCGGAGTCTATGTCGTCATCTTCTTTGCCTCTGTTCTGCTGGTCACGGTCTTTGACGGGGACCAGAGCCTGGAGACGATTTTCACCTCAGTGGCCGCCACATTCAACAATATCGGCCCCGGCCTCTCTGCCGTAGGCCCCACAGCCAACTTCGCACAGTTTTCACTTGCTTCCAAGTATGTCCTCATGTTTGACATGCTGGCCGGCAGGCTGGAGCTCTATCCCATGCTCCTGCTGTTCTACCCCTATACATGGAGGAAGTGAGACAGCCCGGGAATCAGGGTTTAAGGATTCTGCCTTCTGTCCTGCAAATGGAGAAAGTGATCTGGCCGATCCTTTTGATCGACGCTGCCGGACACTTGACAAAAACCAGTGATAAAACCCGGACAAAATATTTTTGAAAAAGTGCTTGCTTTTTCCGGACTGATGCACTATAATTTCAATTCGTAGCCGACAGATAGAAACGGCTTCGAATAATGGGCTATAGCCAAACGGTAAGGCAGCGGACTCTGACTCCGTCATTTTGTAGGTTCGAATCCTACTAGCCCAGTTACATGATGAGCTCCTGATTTTGGAATCAGGAGCTTGTTTTTTTGAAAATCCATTGACGCCGGAACTTGTTTTTGCATGATTCATAAATAAAACTTACAAAAATGATAAAGAATTTTTCGGAAGTTTACAGGTAGACATGTTGTTTCTACAAGTATATAATAAGCTGATACCTGATTTTTTTCTTTTAGATGCTGAATTAGACATAGTTGTTTGGAAAAGGTTCTCCCGGAGACAGGAGATGAGAATTTAAATTCCAAAACGCTATGTTTTAATTGGGTTATCAAAAAACAGGGACCCTGATGAGGCACAGAAAAAATAATGGTTGAGGACGGATTAAACAGCTGCATTTCAAGGGGAATAGAGAGAGGTATGGGTAGGTGATTTGGAAACAGTAACGCAATATTTAAGGAAGTCCGTGCAGATTGCCGCGGCAGCAGCTGCCATTGCAGTGATGATTGCCGTGCATGCGCTGAACCCTGATTCAGTAGTGAAGGACGGATATGAAAAAACTGCCGGGATCAAAGAGAGCACGGAGAGGCTGTCTTTTGAGGAGGCAATTGAATCGTTTTATCAGAAGTCCGGCAGTATCACAGATGATCAGATTCTTGCATCCGCAAGGGATATTCTTTCAGATGGAGACGTACTGTATTCCGAATTGAAAGAGGATGAGAGCAGAAATGCCTTTGATGCAGTGTCTGCATACGAGGAAGCCAAGGCTCAGTATCTGACATCTTCGATCAATAGTACAGAGGCAGCATGCCGGGATGATGCTGTCCGTCGGGAATGGGACCGACAGGATAAATATACCCGGATGATGATTGCCGAGGGGGCTTTGATCCGGGAGATGATTCCACGTTTTCAGATTGTATCCTGTACGAAAAGGAACGATACCCTGGAGTTGGATGTGGACGAATGGATGACGCTGGGCTACAGCAACTCGGCAGAGGCTGACATTGTAAATGCTTCGTCATACAGCTATACATTTACCCTGACACTGGAATGTGGAGAAAACGGCGCATGGACGCCTTCTGAGATTAATGGGACGGATATCAATTTTGCCTGGCTCGGCGAGGGAGAGGATCCGGTGACGGAATCTGAGGAATCCCCCGCAGTATTGTTCGAGGTGAAATCGGACATGGATACGGTGCCTGCTGCATATGCGCAGATCAGCTCAGACAGGGCTGCTGACAGTGCACAGGATGCAGGACAGGAACCCGGTGCGGTGCTATCTTATACGATCGATGAGAGCGCGGCGGTTCCCTCCGGGGCGGTCCTGCAGTCGGAGGACCTTACAGCAGATACGCTGTATGCAGGGGAATCCGGACTGTATGCGACATCCGCAAATTACACCTATAAGCCGGCAAAGGCGGCAGCTTATGCGGATAAATACTGGAAACACTATAATCGAAGCTATAAAGAGTACAGAGGCGTGGACTGTGCCAATTTTGTTTCTCAATGCCTGTATGCAGGCGGAATGCCCCAGACGATCGACTGGTATCCTCAGTCTGTGAACTGGATCAACGTCATGGGCCATATTCGTCACTTTAAAGGATACGGAACATTTTTGACAGCATCCAATGCAAATGTCAGCTACGGCAATCCCGTTTATTATGACTGGAACGGAAACGGTACCTATGACCATGTAGGTATCTGTGTCGGCAGGAATGCTTCCGGGATGCCTGTTGTGGATGCACATACCAGTAATGTGTATCATGTTCCGTGGAGCATGGGAAGCCGGGGCAGACGAGGGACCATTGTACTCAACAAAACCGGGAAAAGCGGCAGTTTTTCGGGAACTGCTGCTCCTGCCAGAAATGCATGGCAGACTATCGGCGGAAAAGTATATTATATCGGATCGGACGGCAAACGGGTCACAAATAGATTTCTCACCATCAACGGCGGAAGATACTATTTCAATTCTTCCGGACAGAGGGTCACCGGATTCTTCAAGGTCGGCTCAAAATGGTATTATGCATCCGTCAAAAACGGAAAGCTTTTGAAGGGTTTCCAGTATACTGGCGGCAAGATCTACTACTTCTCTGCCAAAGATTACCACAGGTTTTCTTCCGGAAGGTACTGGATCGGAGGATCGACGTATTATTTCAACAGCAAAGGAGTGCGTCAGACCAGTTTTATCAAAATCGGTAAAAAATGGTATTACGCAGACAAAAAAACCGGAAAATTCGTAAAAGGCTGGAAGAAGATCAGCGGACAATGGTACTACTTTGACAAGAAGACCATGGTCAAGGCAACTGGATGGAAGACGATCAAGGGCAAAAAATGCTATTTTGATTCCAAGGGCATTCTGAAAATAGGAAAACATGGATGAAGCCATGGATGAAGCATTTTGCCGCAGCCGGACGGTAAAACACAGATGATATCTAAGTTATATACGTGAATATATACGTGAACGGAAAAACATATACGGAATTTACAGCGTAGATATCAACGGAGGATTGGATGTACATTTTCACCAGCAGGATTCGCTACAGCGAAACAGATGCAACAGGGCGTCTGACGCCGGAAAAACTGATTGATTATTTTCAGGATTGTTCCACTTTTCAGTCGGAGGACTCTGACATCGGCGTAAAACGACTGCTGTCGTGTGATCTTGCCTGGATTATCGTGTACTGGCGTGTGGAAATATACAGAATGCCTTCATTGGGCGAGGAAGTCAGGATC
>Ga0310695_10005803_pt1 | contig 21111 bp, 19 predicted proteins | sample RumenRJG_04DNA_FD_203882 | JGI IMG/M metagenome (GOLD analysis project Ga0310695, IMG submission 203882) | Bovine rumen microbial communities from Lethbridge, Alberta, Canada - RJG_04 (v2) (version 2) | ecosystem: Host-associated > Mammals > Digestive system > Stomach > Rumen | place: Canada...
ATCATATGACGGAACTGCTTCCCGGTCACCTTATAACGGTAAACTTCTTCATTAAAGGGATGCATCTCCTGCATATCCTTCAGGGTCATGATGGGTCCGATAGAATAGCCCCGCAGGCTGCCGGAAGCTTCCAGCATGATGTCAAGCCCCAGGGATTCCTTAAAAGCGTCCGCAAAAATTTTTCCCACCGGGGTCTCCATATGCCGCCCGGGATGGGTGTACCTTTCCGGGAACCGCGTCAGGATGCGATTGTATTTGGATTCCGTTAGAGCATGGTATTTTTCGATTACTTCTTTCAGGGCTTTGTCTTCCGGGCAGTGTTCCGGGTTAATGGAGATCAGTTGCCAGGTATAGCTGTCGATAGTATTTAAATCTGTATCCACTATTATGTCAAAACGCCCGATCTGGTCGGTACCGGAAGCCGCCTGCACGATGGGAATGCCATTCACTTCAACGGGCTGTTCCAGCAGGGTGTGGCTGTGCCCCCCGATGATCAGATCCACGCCCCAGCGGGGATCCAGTTTGGAAGCAAGCTCTTTGTCAGCTTCTAAACCGATATGGGTCAGCAGCACCGTAAAATCGATATCTTCCGTCTGGTAGGAATCGCAAATGCGCCCCACTTCGCCTGCCGCCGCCTCAATATCCACCAGGGTACCGATGAGCTTTTCCAGTTTTGTTTTCTGCAGCACCTCTTCTGTCAGAATACCGATAAACAACACTTTCATGCCGTCAATATGCAAAATTTCATGGGATTTAAACAGCCGCCTTCCGTTGCTTTTCAGGTACATATTGGCATTGATTATTGGGAAGTTTGCGCATTTTTCCAGGAACAGCAGGTGGGCCAGACCGTAATCCACTTCATGATTACCGATTGTCACTACGTCCGGGGCCAGCAGGTTCATAATTTCTATGGTGGAGATGCCCTTGTATTCCGAATCGATAAGAGACCCCTGGAACATGTCGCCGGCAACGGCGTAGACAACATTTTCTTCTTCCCGCCGCACCTTGTTCACATAACCGGAAAGCATGGAAACGCCGCCGATCAGCTTTTCGTCAACTTTTTCTACAAGGAAATCCCCATGGAGATCGTTGGAATGGAGCAGTGTCAGTTTTTTTAAATGTTTCATTGAATACGCCCTTCCGCTTTTTCAGCAACACATTCTTTCACGTATCAGTTAAACTCATTTCAAATGTAAAATAGCAGGAAACATCCTGATATAAATCATCACGCCTGCCACACGTATTTGGTAATCACATCAATACAGGAAAGGCGTCCTCCTTCCAGACAGGCACCCGTATCGCACAGGATAATGTTGTTGGGACGGATGACCGGGTACATATCCCAGACGATGTCCTTAAACATATATTGCAGGTTCTGGATAGGCGTATGCCCTACCACGACTGTTTCTTTTCCGCGATAATTATTGTAGAATTTTTCCCGGATCCAGATCAGGTCTTTTTCCTGCTGCTGCTCCAAAGACACCTCCGGATCCACCCCTGCGTGACAGAAAAAGAAATTCCCGCTACGGTAATACAGCGGCAGGTTCCGGGCATAATCCAGCCGGTGCTGCAATGCTTTGGGGCCTAACTGCTGCAGCTGGGGCAGGGTCTTGTCCCCACCGTAGACCAGCCATTCGCTGGTGCGGTTTAACAGGCGCACATCCAGTTCGTCTTTCGCCTTAGCCAGGGCGTCGTAATAGTTCAGCATATGGCGTTCGTGGTTGCCCATCAGAAAAATGACCGAATCCGGATATTTTTTCTGCAGGTGCATCACATAATCGAAACACTGCAGGGAACCGGGTCCCCGGTCGATAGTATCACCCAGGAAGATAAGTTTATCCTGCACCGGATCAAATTTAATGCGGCGCATCAGCATTTTTAATTTATCGTACATACCGTGGATATCCCCCACGGCCATGATCCGCCCTCCGATCATGCTATCACCTCCTGAAGGCAGCGGTTCCTGAAACAAAATTTAGTCGCTGCCGGGACGAAACAAAACAGCGCTCCTTTTTACCAGTGAGCGCAAAAAAATAAATTCTGCCTCTTGTGGGGCTGCTCCTATTATATTCTCCTGCTATAATTGTAACCGATTTTGAAAATTTAGGAAACACCGGTTATATGAATTTGAACGGTTGCCCGAAAATTCAGCCGGTTTGTCATAAATTTGCCAAAATTTTGTTTTATAGTTAACACAACAAAAGGATTTTCACAATGTATTTGATTCGTTCAATTTTTATACGGAGGTAACGCCATGAAAAAATGGATGAAAAGCGCCGTCGGCTTTCTGGCCGTTTCGGTTATTGCTGCCGGTCTTGCGTTTCCTTTTCACGCAGAGGCCAAAGCCATAAACCAGAAAGAGCCGACGGCTGCGGCAGAATACAAAGACGGTTCTGTTTTTTCCGCGGCCCGGTCTGAAAAAATGCGGGCCGCCGCCAGAGAGCAGGCATTAGCAAAATATTATATTACCAGCGGGAAGAAGCTGGACAAGGCTGTGGCCCTTCTGGAAGGCCTTGACCCGGAAAAGACCGGACTGGATGCATCCCAGCCCTACTTTTACCGAATGGACAAAAGCCTGGCCGGAAATTATTTTTACCATGTCAATGTGTTTGCTCCGGATATGAACACCCAGGTAGGCGAATTCTATCTTGCAAAGGATGACAGCTGTGCCTTCCGCCGTTTTCCGGAAGACGGCAGTGTAGAGTTGCTGGAAGGCTCTACGGAAAAGCTGCTGAAAAAAGTGGAACTGTATCGCGCCAGCGCCATCATTCCTTTAAAAAGCTCCGGCAAAGTGTTGGTACGGGTTCCCGGCAACCTGCCCTACGATCTGACCCTGACCAGCCTGAATGAAAATACCGCTACCATTAAAGAGGAAAACGGGCAGCTGCTGATTTCCGGCAATGCCAGAGGGTATGCGGATGTATTGGCAGAAGTGGAGATTGGCGGGTATGTAAAAAGCGAAAAGCTCCGGTTCGCTGTAATGGACCAACAGGACATCGCTGTCTATGAGGCCCGCAGGGCTTATGTTCCACCCCCGGTCATCATCGGCATGGATTGGGGCTGGGGTTGGGGACACCACCATCGTCACCACGGCGGACCGCCTCCCCGCCACCATGGCGGACCCCACGGTCATGGACCCGGAGGCCATAGGCCTCACAAGTAAACTACTAAAAACGGTTCTGCATATTGCAGGGCCGTTTTTTTATTCAGAACGGAAATTAAAGTTTGTGTGTGCATCAAATTATGCGGCAAGGGAAAGGCGTGAGCAAACCGTCGGAGGCGATTGCGTCATTCCATGAGATGAAATTCGCCGTCGTGGCGAGACTGTCTGAGGGGCGAAGCCCCGAGTTTCGAAGCCACAGGCGAATGAGTCCATGGAATAACAATCGGTGACGGGTTTGCGATGCCTTTGCCTGACAGCATAACTTTGGCACATAAATTCTGATTTTCCGCATCGTTATCAGAAATCCCTGCAAATAATAGGAATTCATGATATAATTAAAATATAAAATATCAGCATACTTTCATATCTCAGATATATATTTGATATTGAAAGTTTAATACTTGTCAGAGATATGTTTTCAATAAATTATAAGAGGAGGAAAATCATCATGGAAGAAAAGAAAATCTACACGGAAGAAGAAATCGAACAGCTGGCTGAAAAAGCCTCCCAAAACGCCATGGAGCATTTCAAGCACGGCCTGAACTGCGGCGAATGCGTGCTGCAGGGATTTTTGGATTTGGGCATCAGCGAATATCCTCCCGAAATCATCGCCCTGGTTTCCGGTATGGGCGGCGGCATGGGCTTCACCAAACACACCTGCGGCGCGGTAAATGCCGGTATGGTAGTTATCGGCAGCAAGCAGGGCCGCAAGAATCCTTATGCAAAAGAGACCTTTGCAGAGCGGGTGGACGAGCTGCACCATGAAGGCACCGGCATCTATCCCCGCCATGGCGATTATGTGAAAAAGTGCATCACCGAATACGGAACCATCGAATGCCGGGACCTGTGCTTCCCCTTTGACGAATCAACCAAGGAAGGCGCCAAGGACCGGGCACGTAACTGCAAAAAGATCATCGGTTTCTGCGCGAAAGAAGCTACCAGAGCCGCACTGAAAAAATAAGACAAACCGGTATCAGTTCCAACTGATACCGGTATTTTATAAACTGAAACTTAAGGAATCGCTGATTAAATGAATCCTGAGAGGTCGGACAAATTTCTCAACATCTCTTATATTTTAATTAGGGATTTTTAAACTTATAGAACAGGAGGAAAGAATTTTGAGCAAACGTATTTTAGTAGTTGGCGGCGTCGCCGGCGGCGCTTCTGCGGCTGCCCGGGCCCGTCGTCTGGACGAACATGCGGAGATCATCATTTTTGAACGGGGGCCCCACGTTTCCTTTTCCAACTGCGCCCTTCCCTATTTCCTGAGCCGCACTGTAGCTGACAGCGCTGACCTGGTCATGATGGATCCTGCCCAGTTCAAAAGGAAATACAATATCGAAGTCCGTACGGAACATGAAGTAACCGCCATCAACAGGAAAGAAAAAACCGTAACCGTTACAAATTTAACTGACGGCAAAGAATATAAAGAAACGTACGATGCCCTGATCCTTTCCCCCGGCGGCGAGCCGGTGATGCCCGGTTCCATCGAAGGCATTCGGAATGAAAACGTTTTCGGTATCCGCAACGTAGTGGATATTGTAAAACTGGATGAATATATGCGGACTCATAAAGCAACGGACATCGCAGTGGTTGGCGGCGGCTTCATCGGCTGCGAGATCGGGGAAAACCTTGTCCATGCCGGTTATAAAGTAACGTTAATTGAAGCCATGGACCAGGTCATGATGCCTTTTGATTACGACATGGCCCAGATCCTCCACAAAGAAATGCTGGACAAGGGTATCACACTGGTACTGAAGGACGGAGTGAAAGCGATTCATGACGGAACTGTAGAGCTTGCCAGCGGCAAAAGCGTGAAAGCCGACGCAGTAGTCATGGCCATCGGCATTCGTCCCGAAACCGCACTGGCCAGGAACGCGGGCCTTGCCATCGGTGAAACCGGCGGTATCAAAGTCAATGCCAATTTCCAGACCAGCGATCCCTCTGTTTACGCAGTGGGCGACGCCATCGAAGTCTTTAACCGTCTTACCCGTAAGCCCATGCGGCTGGCCCTGGCCTGGCCTGCCCAGATGGAAGCCCGGGCAGCGGCGGATCACATCTATGGACTGCGCAACCAGCAAAAAGGGTTTATCGGCTCTTCTGTCATCCGCATCTTCGACCTGCTGGCAGCCAGTACCGGCCTGAACGAAAAAACTGCAAAAACGGAAAACATACCGTATGAAACAGCCTATGTTATTCCCTCTGACAAGGTGAGCCTCATGCCCGACGCCCACCCAATCCATCTGAAAGTTATTTTTGAAACACCTACGGGCCGCATTTTAGGGGCTCAGGCTATTGGCAAGGGAGAGGCCGACCGGCGGATCGACGTGATTGCCGCCGTCATCTCCATGAACGGCACCCTTGAGGATTTAAAAAATCTGGAGCTGTGTTACGCACCTGTAGTGAGCACCGCCAAAGACGCTGTTAACATGGCTGCCCTGGTAGGCCTGAACCTGCTGAACGGCGTATACCGGCAGGTTCCTCTTACAAAGGTCCGGGAACTGGTGGAAAGCAACGCCTGTATCATTGACGTGCGGGAGCCCGGCGAATTCAGCGCAGGCCATCTGTTAAATGCGGTGAATATACCTTTAAGCCAGTTGCGCCAGCGCATGGACGAAATACCCAAAGACCGGCCCGTGTATCTCCACTGCCGTTCCAGCCAGCGCAGTTATAACGCCGTAATGGCCCTGCTGCACTGCGGATTTGACAATGTATCCAACATCGCCGGTTCTTATCTGGCGATTTGTCTGTATGAATATCCCCAGGATGTATTGTTTAACCGGGAAAAAATCGTAACGGAATACAATTTCAGGTAAGCAGTTTCAACAGCTGGCAATTCAAGCCACTTTGTGCTCATTTTTATGCAAACTGTCCCTTTTTATTTCTTGATTTTCCCCTATAATGAGAGGTGCAGTTACTGTAAAATTAATTTTAATATACCTTTTAAAACAATTTCTGCTTCTTTCCTGGTAACTGTAAAACAAAGAAACTACCATTTCATCTTTACGAGGGGGAAATCATAATGATGTACAAAGCAATGACCATCGCCGGTTCTGATACCAGCGGCGGCGCCGGCATGGAGGCTGATCTGAAAACTTTCCAGGAACTGGGCGTTTACGGCATGACCGCCCTTACCTGCATCGTAGCCCAGAATCCAAACGCTGACTGGGCCCACGAAATTTACCCTATTGAAGAGAGTGTTATTGAGAAACAGCTGGCCACGATTTTACAGGGCATTGGCTGTGATGCGATGAAGACCGGCATGCTGGGCAGTGCAGAGCTGGTGGAACTGGTGGCTCGGACCATCGACAAGTATGAACTGAAAAATGTTGTCATTGATCCGGTCATGGTCTGCAAGGGCATTGATACCATCATGGTTCCGGAAGCAGCGGCGGCGACGAAAGAGCTGCTGATAAAACGGGCCCTGGTTATGACGCCAAACCTGCTGGAGGCCGCCTATCTTGCAGATATGCCGTCCATTACCAATGTAGATGATATGAAACAGGCTGCGGCAAAAATTCACGACAACGGCTGCAACTATGTAATCATAAAAGCCGGTGACCGCCTTTCCGGAAGCGACGCGCTGGAAATTGTTTATGACGGTAAAACCTTTACGGAAAAAAGGCACCCGAAAATTGCGGGAGCCTATAACCACGGGGCAGGCTGCACCTTCTCCGCTGCAGTCACTGCCGGTCTAGCCAAAGGAATGGAAGTTACAGAGGCGCTGGAAAAGGCGGAAGCCTTTATCGCTTCCGCACTGCGTAAGTCCTTCCGGCTGAACCAATGGTCCGGTGCCCTGCAACACTGCGCCTGGCGGGAATAGCACTCGGATCTTACTCTCCTAATCAAATAAAAGAGCACGTAACAACCTGCAGTTATCACAGAAGTTACGTGCTTTTTTTATGGAAAATTATTTAAATATGTTTTTGTGATTGCCGGCGTCTTTTTCAGACCTCTTTGCCATACGCTTTTCTATCTCTATTCTGATTTCAGGTTCCCCTACCCTTTATAATTTTCGTCAAAATATCTGTTTATAAAAAACGGTACCGTCAGGTTCATCATCAGAAGACGCACGATCTGATAAGTAAGGATCAGGGAAACATCCGCCCCCATGCTCATTCCTGCCAGACACATTTCCGCCACGCCCCCCGGGGCCATGGCCAGGAAGGATGTAACGATGGGGATACCATAGTACCGGGACAACAATTCGGCCATGACAACGCTGCCCCCAATGATCAGAAAGGTTCCAATCAGAGCATAAGGCAGCAGCAATCGCGTCCGGTACAGCCTTTCCTTATCCAGCATGCAACCCATAAAAAGTCCGATGTTCATCTGTGCCAGGTTCATCAGGATCGGAGGCGCTTTTTGCAATTCCATGCCAGACCCGATAGAAAACAGTGCTGTAGCAAGAATAGGACCGATAAGGGCAGACGTGGGCATCTTGATTTTCTTTGCCAGAAAAGCCCCAAGCCACGCAATAGGGAACAGACACAACCAGGTAAGCCCAGTATTATTGGCATGGGTCAGCAACCCCTGGGAGGAAACCGTTGCCCCCAGCAGATGGATCACCAGAAAGGGTACGGTGATCACCACCCCGAACAGCCGGATGGTCTGCTGCATAACGACTACGTTAGCATCCACCCGGGGATCTTCCGCCGCCATAAGCATCATCTGGTTCAGACCACCGGGCAGCATCCCCATTACGCAGCTCAGCAGATTGGCAAAGGTGTGTTTATAGGTTACCCAGGCCACCAGCAGGGAAATCCCGATCGCAAGCAGGGAGGCCCCAAAAACGCCGGCCAGCTGCTGCGACATCTGCAGCAGGGTATCCTGGGTAAAATCCCGCCCGATTCCGTAACCAGCCACCATCAGCCCCAGATTCCGCCAGGAGATGGGCCAGTTCAGGTAGCGCCAGACAAAAAATTTCAAAAAGGAGGCGGCGATGATCCCGCTGAGCATAAAGGGTATGGGAATATGGAAATGAAATAAGGTCAGGCCGATAACCAGGGCTAACAGCAGCGCTATTAAACGTTGTTTCATCAAATCCCCTCAGAAAACTGTTGCTTTCATAAAAAAGCCCCCTGCTGTATCGTAACAACAGGGGATATTGTATTATTGATTACAGCTTGTACTGGGCTTTAATCTTGCCGATAAACTTGACCAGCTCCGGTTTGCACTTGGATTTTTCTACAATAGCGCCCTGCTTGTCGTTCAGCATCAGGTAAAAATTGGTAGGCGTTTCATAGATATGGCGCAGCTGCACATATTTATAGGCGGCCCGTCCCATCTTGTTGACCTCTTCATAATGGTCCAGATAGAAAGTCATATTGCTGGGCGTCCCTTCCAGGCGGCTCTTGGCAAATTCCTTCTCCGCAGCCCGTTTCACATTATAAGGAATCAGATACAGGAATACTGCAAATCCCGCTACCACCATGAGGCCCGCGGCAATATACCAGGCATTGTACAGACAGATGGCGATAATAACCGCAATGATAGCCGCAATGATATACTGGGCTTTTTTGAACTTGCTGTCGTGCTTCTGGATCTCCAGATTCATTTTGCCAAACTCTGTTGCGCTGTAAACCGTACTTGTTTTATAAATAATTCGCATTGCTACAACTCTCCCCTTGCTCTCTCTTCGAGTTCGTTACTCATTTTTGTATTGTACCACATCCGGCGCAAAATGCAAACATTAAAATGTAAATAAAACACAAAATAAATCCGGGACAGCATTTTAACGGTGCCATCCCGGAAATCAGGACTCTATCTTTTTTTCAAATGCGGATCATATCCCTTGTTTCAGGCGTTACTGTTTTTCAGAGCCTTTGCAGGGCTTTCTTTAAATATTACATGCGGGAACGTTCGCTCTTGTCTACTACGCAGGCAACCGCGCCGTCACCGGTGATGTTAACGCAGGTACGGAACATATCCAGCACACGGTCGATACCGGCTACCAGGGCCAGACCTTCCATAGGCAGCTGCACCGCCTGCAGCACCATAGCCAGCATGATGAGGCCTGCGCCGGGAACACCGGCAGTACCGATGGAAGCCAGGGTACCGGTGAATACGATCATAACCATATCATTCGTAGTCAGATTAACTCCAAACACGTTAGCGATGAACAGACTGCATACACCCATATACAGTGCCGTGCCGTCCATGTTGATGGTGCAGCCCAGAGGCAGTACGAAGGAAGAAACTTCCCGGGACAGACCTAATTTTTCCTGACAGTTCTTCAGGTTAACCGGAAGAGCCGCTGCGGAAGAACAGGTGGTGAACGCAATCATCATAGCTTCGGACATGCCCCGGAAGAATTTCAGCGGGGACACGCCGCCGCCAACAGACGCCAGCGTGGAATAAACGATGATGCACTGCAGGATACAGCCAATTGCAACGCACAGGATAACGCTCAGCAGCGGGAGCAGCACCTTGGGACCGTTTTTGCATACTACCGGCAGCAGCAGTGCGAAAACGCCGTAGGGAGCAAACTTCATGACCATGGCGATGATCTTATAGCAGACTTCCGCAGCCGCGTCAAAAAAGTCGACAAGCGGATTGGAATGTTTGGGGCCGACCTGGGTAATGCCAACGCCTACAAACAGTGCGAAAATAATGATAGGCAGGATCTGTGCTTTGGCCATGGATTCAATGGGATTGGTGGGAACCATGTTCACCAGCACCTGCATAAAGGTCGGCGCCTCTTTAACTTTCGGTGCTACCTTCCCTGCAATTTCCAGCCCCGCACCGGGATGGATAATGCCGGCTACGGTAAAGCCCAGGACAATAGCGATCGCCGTAGTGATCAGGTACAGACAGATTGTTTTGGCACTGATGCGCCCTAACTTTTTGCCGTCACCGCCCAGACTGGTAACGCCTACGATCAGTGAACAGAATACGACAGGTACGATCATCATCTTGATGAAGTTGATGAAAATCGTTCCGATGGGGGCGATCCATTTGTTAACGAAAGGAAGCCCTTCGGGTCCAATACCGAGACCAACGGCAACGGACAGGACCAGTGCAAGCAGGATTTGGACAGACAGATTCATATTTTACCTCGTTTCTTCAGGAAATCCCCGCTTCATTTACCGTCTTATCTCATACGAAGCCATAGCTGTTTGGAAGCAACGTTAAATAAACTAAACTAAACGAAGCATCGTCTCCCGATTAAATTTGCTGATATTGTAGCATCTTTTTCACAGTTTTGCTACAATTTGAGGCAAAGTATACGTGTATACATGTATACATGAAGTTTACGTGTTATAATAGTTACAGTCAAAACATTAGAAATGTTAAATAATTCAACTGCCTGCCATTTAATCCCTAATGGCATACCGGCATCTGCCGACACGAAGGAGGAAATATTTATGAACAGTCCTGCAATAAGCAAAACCGCAGCAGCCAACATGTGTGAGAGAATCAACAAACTGATCCGCAATTTTGAAAAGAGTCTGCAACCGGACGAAGTAGCCGCCATGAGTCTGGCTTCTTTTTCCAACCGCCCTATCATCATACGGCGGCTGGGTTACTGGAATCCGGACCTGATCGTTCTTTATGGATTCGACCCCAACACCGGGGAAGCCCTGAAGATGATCCAGCATATTTCCCAGTTCACACTGTGCCTGATCACCCTGAAAAAGCCTATCCAGGAGGAAGATATTCCGGAAGAAGGAGAAGAGAAATCAGGCCGCCGCATCGGATTTATCATTAACGAAGAAGAAGCTTAAGGTACCGATGATTAATTTGTCTGCACGCCTGCCGAAGTTCCAAAGTTTTATTTGCAAAAAGCAACTTTGAAAAATGACTGAAATCAAATTACTTTTAGATGCAAAAGAAGCGAACCGACCGGGTTCGCTTCTTTCTATGAAAAATGTTTTTACATTGTCTAAATAAATTTTCTGCCTATCGGTACCGCTTTTATGCGCCGGGTCTGCGAACCACAGGCATCCGAATGCCTGTATTTTTTGATGCAGTAGCTGCTGTTGCAACAGGCCTTGCATTAGCTTCAGAGGCTGATGATACAGCAGGTGTTCCAGTTGTTTTAGGCGCTGATGTTACTGCCGGCGTTGCAACAGCCTTAGGAGCTGGCGACGCTGCGGGAACCGTTGCCCTTTTAGGCGACGCCCCCGGTCTTGAAACATCGGGCAGTCGCTTTGATTTTACTGTAACAGAATCTTCTGCAACAATTTTCCCTTCTCCCCCGACAGAAAACCCATAATCCAGCAGTTTCCTTGCATCGGAAAAACGGGTGTCATGATCTTTCGACTTCATCACGACAGCAATCAGTTCCACATCGCCCCGCTTTGCAGAAGCAGCCACGCAGCCTCTGGCAGCATTGGTCCATCCGGTCTTGATTCCGTTGGCACCGGAGTACCTGCCCAGCAGTTCGTTAGTAGTTTCAGATTTATACGTCCTGCCGGCAGGGGAAGCCCAGTGGATAACGGCATTTTTTTTGCTTATAAGATTCCGGAAATCCGGGTTTTTCATACAATAGGCCGCAATCTTTGACATATCCCTTGCCGTAGAATAATGCCATTTGGCCGTCAGTCCGTTTGGATTACTGAAATGTGTCTTCCGGCAGCCAATCTCTTTCGCCTTTTCGTTCATCAGGTCCGCAAATTTCAGTACGCTGCCAGATACATTCTGCGCCACCACGACTGCGGCCCCGTTATCAGACTCCATCATCATTTCCTGCAAAAGCTCTCCGGAAAGAAGCCGTTCCCCACCCTTCATCTCCAGGTAGGAGTCTTCCGTTGCCGCCGCAGCCTGCGTCACTTTAAACTCTGCATTCAGGCCTTTGGTTTCCAGGCATAAAATACAAGTCATCATCTTGGTCATACTTGCCGGAGCACGACGTATATCCGCATTTTTTTCAAAAATAACGGCGCCGGTCCGGGCATTGATCAGTATTGCCGACTCAGCCAGCACAGACGGAGCAGCAGCCTGTACGCCGCAGGCAAAAAGAATACACGCTGCCAGAGAAAGAACAAACATACGGCCAAAGGCAGCCAGACTGTTCTCTCTCCAATTATTAAACTTTATTCCCATACTCGATTCTTCCATTATTTTCAGGGCACACCCGGGAAACTATTCACAAACTGGATTTTAATGTCCGGGAAACTTTTTACATATTGAATTGTGAAATCCGGGAAATTATCCACGAATTTCCATTCACCGATTTTATCGGGAAAATTATCTACCCGCTTCACCTTCAGGTCGGGAAAACTGTTCACAACCTGGACTTTTATATCCGGGAAACTGTTCACGACCTTGACTTTCCCTGCCAGGCGGATGCCCTTGAAATAGCCATCCCTGCCTACAGCGCCATAGGGTATCAGTTTCTGAGGCACAGTAAATGAAGGCGCCAGAGAATTTTCCGAAGCAAACGCGGATGATGACATCAGCACCGCCGCAACAAGAACCGATAAACAAAGCATTTTTTTCATAGCGTTTACCTCCTCCGTCGAAAAAATGTGAAGCCCGGTATTACTGTATAATATAATTTGTACCAAATTCGGCGCCGGAAATTCCAAATCTGCAACACATGGACCCGAATACTGATTATCAGAATATACTAAAATCGTGGCAACTATTTGTCAAACTTTACGCTTCCCAGTGGATCCGGCCTGCATCGAAGCGGTCCACGACTTTCCCTTCCCCTTTCGGGTAGCCCACTGGCAAAACGGCAAACACTTCCAGGTTTTCCGGCAGGTTCAGCACTTTTTTCGCCGGTTCCTGCCGTTCCTTATGGGGCGCAAAGGAAATCCAGACGGAGCCCATATCCAGAGCAGCTGCCTGGATCAGCATATTCTCACAGCAGCAGCTCATGTCCAACAGCGGCATAAGCGGCGCATATAAATCATTCGTGCGGTAACATGCCACGATCGCCACAGGCGCATTGGCTACAGGTCTTGCATAGGGAGTGCACTGGGCCAGCTTTTCCCTGGTTTCCTTATTACGAACCACATAAAATTCCCAGGGGCGCTGGTTTTTTGCGGAAGGAGCGGCCATACCCGCCCGGATGATCTGTTCGATAGTCGTATCATCCACATCAATATCCAGAAATGTGCGCACGCTTTTACGTTTGAAAATAATGTTCATAGTTTATCATCCTTTTCTTTTTTTAATTTTTGATACTCAGTTTATTAATACAAAGTTATTATACCAAAATAAACGTAAAATTTCTATGATGATTGAGATAAATAAGTTAACATAACATAGCTTTTATGATAAAATAAGAAAAGTATGTTTTTGCAAGTTTTCTCTATCGTTTCCGATTTATAAAGAGGAAGAATTCTCATTACCATCACGAGGTACCCATGGCTTTTAACCAGTTCCGTTATACAGTACAGCTGAATATGGAAAACCGGCGCTGTATTGTGGCAGGAGGCGGCCATGTAGCGTTACGAAAGACCCGTTCCCTGCTGGAAGCGGGCGCGTCGGTCACGGTAATTGCGCCGGAAATTCTTCCTGCAATCACAGCGTTACAGGGAACGTATCCTGCTTTAACATTATGCCGGCGGCCCTTCCGGGCAGGGGATACTGAAAATGCTTTCCTTGTAATTGCCGCAACGGATAACCGTTCAGTAAACGAAGCGGTTGCGCAGGAGGCACTGCAACATCACGCTTTACTGAATGTGACGGATGACCCGGAGGCCGGGAATTTTTCTGTGGCAGGCTCCTATGACATCGGCAGCCTGCATTTTTCCGTTACCACCGGCGGCAATCCCCGCCTCACCCATCTGCTGCTGGAAGACCTGAAACAGCAATATGGCGATGATATGGCCGCCTTCAGCGAATTTTTGGACGAACAGCGCCTGAAAATAAAACAGCGTTTACCCGGCGCCGCCACGAGACAGGAATTCTGGAGAAAGACCCTCACAAAACAACTGCTGCAGGATGTGAAAGATGGCAGACTGCAGCAGGCAAAGGAGATTATAATACATGCAGTTGATCGTATTGGGGCTGAACCATAAGACAGCCCCCGTAGAAGTACGGGAGAAATTTAATTTTTCCCGCAGCCGCATCAAACATATCCTGCGGCTTTTCAGGGAATCCGACGATTTTTCGGAAGCCGTTCTGGTATCCACCTGTAACCGTACCGAGCTGTACCTGGTAGCCCAGGAACCGGAAGACGGCATGGCTGCCCTCCACGAAGCAGTAAAACGCATTGCGGGCAAGGCCTTTAAACAGGAATATTTTTATATGTTGACAGGGGCAAACTGTGTGCGGCATCTGCTGCTGGTAGCCAGCAGCCTGGACTCCCTAATCGTAGGAGAAGGACAGATCCTAAGCCAGGTAAAGGACGCCTATCATCTGGCCCGTATGGCCGGCACCACTTCTACCCTGTTCAACACTATTTTCAACCAGGCCATCTCTACCGGCAAAAAGATCCGCACCCGCACCCAGATTGCCTATCGCAGTGTCAGCGTGTCTTCCGCGGCCGTAGATCTTGCCATGAAAGTCGTCGGCGATCTGACCCAAGCGGATATCCTGGTCATCGGGGCCGGCAAGATGAGCGAGCTTACGGCCCGTCATCTGCTGGACAAGGGAGCCCCTTCCATTTTTGTAACCAACCGCAGTTTCGACCATGCGCAGGAACTGGCGGCAAAATTCAACGGTTCCGCCATACGGTTCGATGAATTTATTGATCACGCGGTAAATGCGGATATCGTCATTACCTCTACCGGCGCCCCCCATTACATCATCCAGCGGGACCGGCTGGCCCTGGCCCTGGAAGAACGACAGAAAGCCACTCCCCTTGTACTGATCGATATTGCCGTTCCCCGGGATGTGGATCCGGAAGTAACAGAATTGAAAAATGTGGTCCTGTATAATATCGATGATCTGCAGAATGTAGTGGATACCAATAAGGAACTGCGAAACCAGGATGCAGAAACCGCAAAACTCCTGATAGAAGAAGATATTGACGTGCTGAAAGAGCGGTTACGATATCTGTCCCTGCGGCCTGTCATGGTCCGGCTTCACGACAAGATGGATTTCCTGCGGGAACGCATCGTATCTAAAGCTTTCCGCAAGATGCCGGAGCTGACGGAAGACCAGCAGCATAAAATAGAAGTCATGAGTGAGCGACTCATGTACAAGTTCCTGCGGGACCCTATGATCAACATGAACGCCGCCGCCGGCACTGATGACGAAGAACACATTAAAAACTGTATCAGCCGTTTATTTATGTTAGATGACAAAGATGAGGAAAATCCTGACGATGAAAAAAATTATAACTATTGGAACCAGGAAAAGTCTGCTGGCCCTCTGGCAGAGTAATTACATCAAAGACTGCCTGGAAAAAAAGTATCCCGACTGTGAGGTCCGCCTGCAGAAAATCGTGACCAAGGGAGACAAAATTCTGGACGTTCCCCTTTCCAAAATTGGCGGTAAGGGGCTGTTCACCAAAGAAATAGAAACTGCGCTGCTGGAGGGCGAAGTTGATCTGGCCGTCCACAGCCTGAAAGATATGCCCACAAAGTTGCCAGACGGTCTCTGCCTGACCGCCATTACCCGGCGCGCTGTTGTGGGCGATGCTTTTGTCAGTAACAAATACCATACTTTTGCAGAAATGCCTGCGGGAGCTGTATTAGGCACCTCCAGCCTGCGCCGTAAAGCCCAGCTACTGGCCAGACGGCCTGATTTGGACATCCGTGATCTGCGCGGCAATGTGGACACCCGCCTCCGCAAACTGGATGAGGGGCGGTACGATGCTATAATTTTAGCTGCCGCAGGTCTGACCCGCCTTGGCTATGGAGACCGGATAAAAGAAACACTCCCCTGCGACTTCTGCATCCCTGCCGTAGGACAGGGAGCCCTGGCCATTGAATGCCGTTCGGATAACACAGAAGTCCGCGCTTTGCTGGAATTCTTAAATCACCCGGAAACAAAAAGCTGTACCGATGCGGAACGGGCTTTTTTAGGATTAGTGGAAGGAGGCTGCCAGGTACCTATCGGCGTCCATGCAGACATAGCAAATGATACTATGCACATCACTGCTATCATCGCCTCTCTGGATGGCTCTACCCTGATACGCGATGAGATTGACGGAGATCCTGCCGATGCCATTGTTCTGGGCAAGACCCTGGGCAACCGGATGCTGGAAAAGGGCGGCCGGGATATTCTGGATGCGATTTTATAAGGTAACATACAGGTCATCCCCTCTCTCACCGCTTCGCAGTTCGACGAGGCGACCCCTTATGGGATGACCTGCGGAACTTAGTATAAATTAAACTGGACTCTATCATACTTTCATGAAAGGATTTTTTACAATGGGAAAAGGTAAAGTATATTTAATCGGTGCGGGGCCAGGAGACCCCGGCCTGCTGACGTTAAAAGGCAGGGACTGTCTTGCAGCAGCGGACGTGGTAGTCTATGACCGTCTGGCAGACCCACGGATCCTGCAATGGGTGAATCCGGAAGCAGAACGCGTTTATGTAGGCAAAGCTTCCAGCAACCATGTGATGAAGCAGGAAGACATTTCCAGGCTGCTGGTAAAGCTGGCTTCGGAAGGAAAGACCGTTGCCCGTCTGAAAGGCGGCGACTCTTTCGTTTTCGGACGCGGCGGCGAGGAAGCCCTGCTGTTAAAGGAAAACGGTCTGCCTTTTGAATTCGTTCCCGGCATCACCAGCGCCATCTCCGTTCCTGAATATGCGGGGATTCCCGTTACCCACCGGAAAGTGGCTGCCAGTTTTGCCGTTATCACCGGCCATGAAGATCCTTCCCGGGAAAAATCAGGCATCAACTGGAAAGGACTGGCTACCGGCGTTGACACCCTGGTCTTCCTGATGGGCGTGGAAAACCTGAAAAATATTGCGGCCAAACTGATGGAAAACGGTCGCTCCGCCGATACTCCCGCTGCCCTGATCCGCTGGGGCACCCATCCCGAACAGCGTACCCTAGTCACCACGTTGGGCAATGCCTACGAAGATGTGGTACGTACCGATATGAAGCCACCCGCCATATTTATCGTAGGCGAAGTGGTGAAGCTGCGGGATTCCCTGAGCTGGTTCGAGACCAAGCCCCTTTTCGGCAAAACCTTTGTGGTGACCCGGGCCCGTGCCCAGGCTTCCGCCCTGACGGAAAAGCTGGAAACGGAAGGGGCTAAGGTCCTGGAAGTACCTGCCATCAAAATCGTAGACCCGGAAGATTTTACCCCGCTTGATAAGGCCCAGAACAATCTCCCGTCCTATGACTGGGTCATCTTCACCAGCGCTAACGGTGTAGACCTGTTCTTTGACCGGCTGCTGAAAAACGGAAAAGACGCCCGTGCTTTTGCTAACAATAAAATTGCAGCTATCGGCGCCGCCACTGCGGATATGCTGACAGCCTACGGCCTGACTGCGGACCTGGTTCCCGCCTCATATAAAGCGGAAGATCTGGTGGACACCTTGCTTCCCCAGCTCCACAAAGGCAGTAAAGTGCTGCTGGCCCGGGCCAAAGAAGCCCGGAATGTATTGCCCGACGCCTTACAGGCAGCCGGCGCTGATGTGGAAGTGGTCGCCGTTTATGAAACGGTAGCCGACTGCGAAAACAAAGACGAACTGATAACCGCACTGCAGAACAAAGCTATTGACTGCATCACCTTCACCAGCTCCTCCACTGTAAAAAATTTACTGCAGGCCCTTGGGGATGCAAAAGAACTGCTGACCGGTGTTACCCTGGCAGCAATTGGCCCCATCACCGCAAAAACTATGGAAAAGAACGGACTGAAGCCCACCGTCTGCGCTGAAACCTATACCATTGACGGATTAGTGGACGCATTAAATAAATTTTACGGAAAATAACAACCCGATTCTTTAACCCAATACGAAACGATTAAAACATACTGATTTGCTATTCTAATTTTTGAAAAGGAAGTGCATGATATCATGACCGGATTTCCCATTTACCGTCCCCGCCGTTTGCGGGCTACCGAAAATCTGCGCAGCCTGATCCGGGAGACCAGCATCAGCGTAAAAGATCTGATTTTCCCCTTATTTGTGGTACCGGGAACCAACGTGAAAAACGAAATCGAAACCCTGAAAAATAACTACCAATGGTCGGTAGACCGGGTAATGGAAGCTGTTGACGAAGTAGTAGAGCTGGGAATCCCCGCGGTTTTACTCTTCGGCCTCCCCTCTTATAAAGACGAAGAAGGCAGCAGCGCCTGGGATGACAATGAACCGGTACAGATGGCCAGCAAAGCCATCAAGGCCAAATATCCGGAACTGGTAGTCATTACCGATGCCTGCTTCTGCGAATACACTACCCACGGCCACTGCGGCATCCTGACAGAGGACTGCGCCTCCGTAGATAACGACAAGACCCTGCCCAACCTGGCCAAGCTGGCAGTGAGCCAGGCCCGCTGCGGCGCTGATATTATCGCCCCCTCCAACATGATGGACGGCTACGTGACCACCATGCGCAAAGCCCTGGACGAGGCAGGCTACGCCAATGTTGCCATCATGGCCTACAGCGCCAAGTTCGCTTCCGCCTATTACGGTCCTTTCCGTGCCGCGGCCGATTCTGCCCCCGGGAAAGGGGACCGCAAGGGGTACCAGATGGATCCGGGCAACAGCGATGAGGCAATGCGGGAAATTGCCCTTGACATTGAAGAAGGCGCGGACATCGTCATGGTGAAACCGGCCCTGGCCTATCAGGACGTAACCCGCCGCTGCCACGAAACCTTTAACCGTCCCCTCTGCGTCTACAATGTAAGCGGTGAATACGCCATGGTAAAAGCCGCCGCGGAACGGGGCTGGATCGATGAAAAACGCATCGTTATGGAAACCATGCTGAGTTTTAAACGGGCCGGCGCCAAGATGATCATCACCTATCATGCGCTGGACGTAGCCAGGTGGCTGAAAGAGTAAGGACTCCGCAGGGATGTTTTATCTTTTATAAGCACAACATAATTCGCAATGTTATCAGTCACAAAATATCATTCTCATTAAAACAGTAAGCAGGTGGATATATCATGAACGACTTAAGTAAATCTTCTTCCGTCTTTGCAGAAGCCAAACAGTACATCCCCGGCGGTGTCAACAGCCCCGTCCGTTCCTTCCGCAGCGTGGGAGGCGTTCCTCCCTTCATCGCAAAAGGGGCCGGCAGCAAACTGTACGACCTTGACGGCAACGAATATGTCGACTATGTTTTGTCTTATGGCCCCCTGCTGCTGGGCCATACCCATCCCGTGGTTACGGAAGCGGTGCAGGCAGCGGCAGCTAAAGGGACCAGCTTCGGCGCCCCCACAGGCGCTGAAGTAACACTGGCAAAACTGGTCTGTGAGTTAGTACCTTCCATAGATATGGTCCGTATGGTCAATTCCGGTACGGAAGCTACCATGTCCGCCATCCGTCTGGCCCGTGCGTACACCGGACGGGACTGTATCGTAAAATTCATCGGCTGCTACCATGGCCACAGCGACGCCCTTCTGGTTCACGCCGGTTCCGGCGCCACTACCTTCGGCGTGCCCGACAGCCCCGGCGTTACCAAGGGAACTGCGGAAACTACCCTTTCCGTTCCTTTTAACGATTTGCCCGCACTGGAAAAAGTGTTTACGGAAAAAGGCAGCGACATTGCCGCCGTTATTATGGAACCTACGCCCGGCAACATGGGCCTGGTATTGCCGAAAGAAGGATATCTGCAGGCTGTACGCCAGCTTACTGAAAAGTACGGAAGCCTGCTGATTATTGACGAGGTCATGTCCGGCTTCCGCTCCGCCCAGGGCGGCAGCCAGTCCCTGTACAACATTGAACCGGATATTACCTGCCTGGGCAAAGTCATCGGCGGCGGCCTTCCTGTTGCGGCTTACGGCGGCAGGCGGGAAATCATGAACTGGGTCTCCCCTGTAGGTCCCATGTACCAGGCCGGTACCCTGTCCGGCAACCCGCTGGCTATGGCAGCCGGCATCGCGGCCCTGACCTATATGAAAGAAAACAACGTCTGCGCTACCCTGACAAAGCGCAACGCGGAATTGACCGATGCACTGAAGGCAGCGGCAGACGCCGCAGGCGTGGCAGTGCAAGTACCCCGCCTGGGTTCCATGTTCACAGTATTCTTCTCTGAAAAAGAAGTAACCAATTACGATGACGCCGTCACCTGCGACCAGGATGCCTTCCGTATCTACTTCCACAGCATGCTGGAACAGGGCATCTACCTGCCCCCTTCCCAATTCGAAACCAATTTCATTTCTCTGGCTCACAGTGAAGAAGATTTTGCAAAAACGGTTGAGGCTGCAAAAATTGCTTTTGCCAAAGTGGCAGCAGGAAAGAAATAAGCATACAATAATTTTTATTATATATATATTACAGCAAAACTGCGGTGCACCTGAAACAGGTACACCGCAGTTTCATTTACTTTGAATTCCCGGAACTCCATTTATTACATTTTAACGGTTCAAGTTCCAGTACTTTTATCCGGAAGGTTTTCTGTAATTTCACGCTCTGACATACGATCACTTCATGGCAAGCAGCAAAATTAAGTGATTTGCCATTTTGCCAAATAATTCTTCGTATTTATACGAAACAGAGGTAAAATTTTTTTTTACAAGGAAAATGCCGAACCCGCCGGGTTCCCGATCTTCCAGTCGAAGATCTTTCGCCGGACGGCGGTCTTTTTCAAGAGGATCAAAAGGCCTTCCATGATCGGCAAATTCCAGTCGGAAACAGTCATTTTCTACAGAGGTTTTTACCCAGACATATCCGGGATAATCATAAGCATAGGAAATAATATTGACGAGAATTTCCTCCAGTCCAAGTTCCAGCTTAAGTAACTGTTTCGGTGAAATTCCCGCTTTTTCTGCTCCATCCATGACGTCATCCCTGATATTTTCATAGAACTTCATTTCCGCATCATAGCGTTTCCATCCAACGGTTCTTTCTTCATTAGTCATGGAAAAGGCCTCCTTATTTCAGTTCATCAAGGGAACCCCACGTGGTGAACAAGGTATCCATACCGCT
>Ga0310695_10005804_pt1 | contig 21108 bp, 21 predicted proteins | sample RumenRJG_04DNA_FD_203882 | JGI IMG/M metagenome (GOLD analysis project Ga0310695, IMG submission 203882) | Bovine rumen microbial communities from Lethbridge, Alberta, Canada - RJG_04 (v2) (version 2) | ecosystem: Host-associated > Mammals > Digestive system > Stomach > Rumen | place: Canada...
CGGTTGCCTTTGCAATATCAGCTGCAGGCAGATGAAAACGGCTTGCTGATATATCAATAACTCCGCAAAGATTTAAAAGAGGTACATCATTTTCGTTTCTAATAATGGTACTGTCATTTTCCAAAAACTTTATGCCGCCTTTTTCGAAGTAATCAATCCACTCTTTATATCCAGAGTAGAGCTCATGATTACCGGAAACAGCATAGACTCCGTATTTGGCTTTGAGCTTGAAGAGAATTTTTGTCATGTGATCCAGTTCTTCAATTGAACCATCCACAAAATCTCCTGCAATCAGAATAAGATCTGGCTCATTCTTGTTTACTCTTGCAACGATATCTTCAATCTCTGAAGGTATGGTTGGTGCAGAAATATGGAGGTCTGCAAGTTCAACAATACGTAAATCGTTTGCTTCTGCAGGAAGATCTTTTACTGAAATTTCATAGAATTTATCAACCGGAGGCGCAAAACCATTGAATACTGCACGTCCTCCGATGAGGCAGGCTATGAGCAGAAACAGAGCTGCATATCTTGTTGATTGAGCAGGAATAATTAGTTTTGAAAAATTCAGTCTTGAAAGCTTGTACAGTCCGTTGATGAGCATTCTGAGCAAAGTCAGAAGAAACAGAAAAATGGAGCTGAAATAGATAGTGTCAAAGAAGATGGCTGGATACCTTGTGAGCTTCGGATCCATCATATCGCCACCAGAGAATATATAAATGTACTGTTTAAGACTTCCAAGTCCAAAGATTAAAGCCAGCAGAATCCTGTACTTTAGGCTTACCTTTTTTAGAGGCAGAATAAAGCATAGAATAATTACAAGAGCCTGAATAAAAGGAAAAATCTTAAACGCTAACATATCACTCTCTTAATGTACCGCCGGATACAGACAGCCTAGAATTGACGGTTCCCTTGCACCGGTGGAGTCACCAAGCCTGAGGCATTCTCTGTGCATAAACTTGTATGCAAAGAAGGCAAAGGCGTGAGCTTCTAGGAGCTTTGAATTCACATTAAGCTCTTCTGCTGTCATTACAGAAACATTGTTTTTCTGAAGATTTTTTTCAAGACCTGTCTTTATATAAGGATTATAGGCTCCGCCTCCACATAGAACCAGTCGTGCATCAGAGATTTTATGTCGATACATACACATTCTGATGGCATTTACATTAACCATTACCGTGAATTCGCTCAGAGTCGCTATCAGATCATTGATGAAAGTTTCATCCTGTGTAGCAAAGAGCAGTTCCTCCTTAATAAAATCAAGACCGAAATCCTCTCGTCCGGTTGATTTTGGCGGTTCTAGTTTCAGGTATGGAGACTGCATATATTTTTCAAGCAGTGCAGGTATAACCTTACCCTTTAACGCTAATTTAGCATCTTTGTCATAGGGAATATTTAGCAGGGTTCTGCAGGTACCGTCAATCAAAGTGTTGGCAGGGCCTGTATCAAACGCTTCAAGGATTCTGCCGTCTGTATCAACAACTGTCAGGTTGGATATGCCTCCGAGATTCAGTACCATTGATACCTTTTTATCATCTCTGAACTGCATACTGTGGAATGCCTGTGTTAAAGGAGCTCCGTTTCCTCCATGAGCAATGTCAGCTGAGCGGAAATCGCATACGGTATCAATTCCGGTAAGAGCACAGAGAAGCGCGCCGTTATCAAGCTGCAGGGAAAATCCTTTTGAGGGCCTATGTCTTACAGTCTGCCCGTGGGAGCCAATTGCCTTAACCTCTTCAGGCTTGATTTTTGCCTCATCCAGAAGTGTGTTTACGGCTTTGGCTTCATACTCAGCAATTTTTACTCTGGCTACTCCTGCCTTTTCAATCTCATCGTCTGATGGTGAACATAAAGAGTGCAGAAGTTTGCGGGTATCTTCATCATAATCCACACTGGTACTATTCAAGATTCTGCTTTTGTTTGTGTCGAATTCCACCAGAACAGCGTCAATGCCGTCAATACTTGTGCCTGACATCAAACCTATATAAAGCTCAGTCATTGTTATTTCCTTGTGATTAAGCTTTTTTTAAGCCTATTTGTGCTTTTTTCTGTTTAGATCATGATCAAATTATATTAAAATATTGCGACTTATATTTTTTTTTATGCAAATTTTGCAACGTTTTTAATTAATTAAAAGGTTATACGATGTCTGATATCGAAAATGCATTACGTGAAATTACTCGTGGTGCCGAGGAAATCATTCCTCTAGATGAACTTAAAAAGAAACTGGAGTCAGGTAAACAGTTAGTTATCAAACTGGGTATGGATCCAACTGCTCCTGATATTCATTTAGGACACACCGTTATCCTAAACAAGCTTCGTACCTTCCAGAAACTTGGCCACAAGATTGTTCTTATCATTGGTGACTTTACCGCTGCAATCGGTGATCCATCTGGTAAAAATGCAACTCGTCCAGAACTCCCTCGTGAGCAGATTCTTGAGAATGCAAAGACCTATGCAGAGCAGGCATTCAAAATTCTGGATAAAGATTTAACAGAAATCCGCTATAACAGCGAGTGGTGTGAGAAACTTGGTGCCGCTGGAACCATTAAGCTTGCAGCTAAGCTTACAGTTGCCCGTATGCTGGAGCGTGATGATTTCTCCAAGCGTTTTGCTGCAAAACAGCCTATTTCTATTCATGAGTTCCTGTATCCATTATTTCAGGGCTATGATTCAGTTGCTATTAAGGCAGATGTTGAGCTTGGCGGTACCGATCAGAAATTCAATCTGCTGATGGGACGTGAGCTGCAGAAGGACGCAGGCATGGAACCTCAGTGCGTACTGATGATGCCTCTTCTGGTTGGTCTTGACGGTGTTGTGAAAATGTCAAAGTCAAAGCACAACTACATTGGTGTCACCGAGGCTCCTAAAGAGATGTTTGGCAAGATCATGTCTATTTCTGACGATCTGATGTGGTCATACTATGACTTACTGTCATTCAAGACAGTTGATGAAATTAAGGCCATCAAGGATGACTGCCTGAATAATGGTAAGAATCCACGTGATGCCAAGATTGAACTTGGTCGTGAAATTGTTGCAAGATACCACGGTGAGGAAGCTGCAAATGAGGCTGTTGAAGGCTTCAAATCTCAGTTTGCCAAGGGAGCTCTGCCTGAGGATATTCAGGAAGTAACCGTAAATTCACAGACTATTCCAAATCTGTTAAAGGATGCAGGTCTTTGTGAGTCTACCTCTGAAGCTATGCGTATGCTGAAGCAGAATGCTGTTAAGTGCGAAGGCAAGGTTATTACAGATAAGAATGCTCCTGTAGAGAAGGGTACTGCAATCTGGCAGGTTGGCAAGCGTCGTTTTGCTAAAGTTACTGTTGAATAAAGTTTTTTTTACAGACATTAAGGAATAATTGTATGACACAGGATGAATTGAAGGTAATGGTTGCTAAAGCTGCCTTAGATTATATTCCATCAGGAAGTGTTTTAGGTGTTGGTAGTGGTTCAACCGTTATGAAGTTTATTGAGCAGATCGGAATCAATAAGGTTCCTGTTTCTGCAGCAGTAAGCTCATCAAATAAGACCACAGAGGCATTAAAAGCAATTGGCGTTAATGTTGTTGATCCTAACGAAACACAGCCTTACGAGGTTTATATCGACGGTGCTGATGAGGTTGATCCTAACTTCAATATGATCAAGGGCGGTGGTGCCTGTCTGACAAGAGAGAAGATCCTGACTTCAATGGCTAAGAAGTTTATCTGTATTGTAGATAAGTCAAAGCTGGTTGAGACCTTAGGTAAGTTCCCTCTGCCTGTAGAGATTATTCCTATGGCCCGTGAGCAGGTCGCAAGAACTTTGAGAGCATTAGGGGGTGAGCCTGTTCTTCGTAAGGACTGCATTACCGATAACGGCTGTGAAATCCTTGATGTTCATGGCCTTAATATCACCGATCCTCTGGCCTTAGAGCAGAAGATTAATCAGATCCCTGGTGTTGTAACCGTTGGTCTGTTTGCTTCAAAGGGCGCTGATATTGTGCTTTACGCAACTGAAGAAGGTGTTAAGGTTTTAAAACGCGGTTAACACCTTAAATTTAAACTGTTTTCGAAAAGAGCTTTCACTATAAAACGTGGAAGCTTTTTTTATTTCTGTTGTGTGAAAATAAAAGAATAATTTCAATTAAAAAAAATATAAGGCAAAAAAAGCTATCACTGTAGTGTGATAGCTTTTCTGAATGTCTATTGAAATACTATTTATTGTCTTTAATCAGTTCAATTACATCGAATGTAACATCAAGATATGCACCTGAATCTATAAACGAATACTCATACGATGGAAGGATCTTGATTGAATCACCATACTTCTTTTCATAGTCAACTTTGCATAAAGCTGCATACCTGCCAACATCGTCAGAGAAAGTCTTTGGATTAACTTCTGGATTGTTGAACATACAGGATACTGAGCGAGGCTGCCCCTGATGCAGAGAATCATTAAGTCTTTCATCTATTTTAGTTGAAAGAATATAGGTACAGGCTGCAACACTCATTATGCCTGCAATAAACATACATGAGCTTCGGAAGGTTGGTTTGTTTTTTATAAACATGTTGTAGATGAAGAATATCAGCAGGACTCCTGCTACAACATAGGCGATATTCAATAGCATAAATTAAACTCCGACAAAATTCGTTCGCTATATTTAAATATAGGTCAAATTAACAGAGGGTATTCAGATATTTATAAAAGATCTATTGTTTATGTAAGCAACACCTCAATTTTCTATTCTACGAAAATTGTCAAAAATTCTGATTTATATAAATTTTATACTAGCATTGAAGCTTTGCTTTTTTTGCAGAAATATTCTCTGTTTGTGTCTTTCTGTTTTGAAAAGAACAGCCTCTTTCATGGGGTACCTGCACCTGCAGAGTGATTTTGTGCGTCTAATCAGTTCAATTTGATCTTTTTGGGGGAGATTTTTCAGTATCAGGTCGTTTTAATTAAATAACATCATAAAATCAGACACATATCATCGTCAGTCGGAGCTAGCAATAAAGTAAATCCTCTTAATATCAGATGTGTGCTGTACAAAGAGGATTTTCCTGTTCTTTACCGTTAAGGTATGGAAATTTGTTACAAACTATGGAGTTTATTTATGAAAAAAAATCTATTTAAAGGTGTAGCTATTCTACCAATAGCTTTTGCTTTAGCTGTTACAACAGGCTGTGCTACAACCGAACAGTCTCAGCCTCAGGTTCAGACTGCAACCACAGCTGAATCAGCTGTAGTAAGTACTCCTGTAGCAGAGAAGAAAGTTAAAAAGAATCTGCCAACCGTTGCTATTCTTGCAACCGGTGGAACTATTGCCGGTACAGGCGCAGAGGGTAAATCAACCAACTACAAGCCTGGTCAGCTGAATGTTGAGGCTTTAGCTCAGGCAGCAAAACTTCAGGATGTTGCTAAAGTGCACGGTGAGCAGATCTGCAATATCAACTCTGATGATATCACCTCTGAAATCTGGCTCCAGATTGCCAACCGCATAAATAAACTCGCAAAAGATCCTGCTATTTCAGGTTTTGTAATTACTCACGGTACAGATACTCTTGATGAAACCGCCTACTTCCTGAATCTGGCCTTAAAGACCGATAAACCTGTGGTTGTAACCGGCTCTATGAGACCGGCAACCGCAATTTCTGCAGATGGCCCTCTAAATCTGCATCAGTCTGTTGCTCTGGCTTCAAATCCTGCTGCCAAGGGGAAAGGCGTTATGGCTGTTATCTCTGACAGAATCTATGGTGCCCGTGATGTACGCAAGATCAGCACCTTCAATGTAAATGCTTTCAGCTCCGGTGATTATGGCAGCATGGGCTATGTAATTGACGACAATGTTCTGTTCTACAGTCAGCCTGTGAAGAAGCACACTGTAAATACAGAGTTCAATGTTTCAAATCTGAAGACTCTACCAAAGGTAGCCGTGCTTTATTTCAATGTTGACACCGACGGTTCAGTTATTGACTACTATGCACAGAAGGGGTACAAGGGAATTGTTATTGCAGGTGCAGGCAGCGGCGAGTACAGTGTAAGCTGGAAAGAAGCAATTGCAAGACATCCTGAGATGATTGTAGTCCGCAGTACCCGTGTAGGAACAGGCTATGTTGCAGCAAGTGACGACTATGATATTGCCAATGTTCTGCGCTGTGATGATCTTCAGCCACAGAAGGCTGCAGTTCTTTTGAGACTTGCTCTAACCAAGACTTCAAAGAAGGCTGAAATTCAGAAGATTTTTGACAAATACTAATCCTTTTTCGAGCTGATAAGTTTCTTTTTAGGCCGGCTTATTCTGCCGGCCTTCCTATGTGCGTGTTTATTTATGCGATTTAACTCAACTCTTTGATATTTTTTCTTTTTGTATTTATTCAAAAGAAAGTACGATTAAACTAGTAGCAGTTTCTGTTTAGATGCCTGATTTCAAAGTTGGCACGCTAATTGATTAGATACTCATAGCGTTATGTGTCTGTCAGTTTTTTGACAGGAGGAAACTATGAGTTTAATGATCAATCCATTAGTAGCAAATCCAACAATGTTAAATCAGCTTCAGAGAATGCAGCAGAATATGCGTTCGCTACAGGTTGCATCAACTGGCACAAAAGATACATTACAGCAAAAGATTGAGAATGCACCTGTAATGGTGCCAGGTCAGAACGGATCTGATAAGACAGATTCGGTTCAGACAAAAGATAATATTGGTGCATTTGCCAATATGCTTCATGAAGCTTTTGAAAATGTTAATACCCTCCAGAACGACGCCGCCAATAAACAGACACGTTTTGATCTGGGGGACAGAAAAGTGACCCTGTCTGATGTAATGCTTGCAACTCAGAAGGCAAGTCTGTCCTTTGATGCGACAGTTCAGATCAGAAACAAGATGATTGAAGCGTACAGAACCATATCTCAGATGCAGATTTAGTGCATATTTGGATGATGAGGAACTAATATGTCAGAAAATGGATTCCCGGTAGCTCCTGGTACAGGTAATCAAGAGGGAAGTAATCTGCCTACCACAACAGACGCAAGTGAGGCTTCGTCCTCTGAGCTGGAGTCCACCGATACTGGAACTGCAGTTAATACTAGTCTGCCTGAAAATCACTCCGCCATAAAAAGCTTTTTCAAAGATGGTGAAATGGTTCGCCGTCTGGTAATCCTCGTTTTTCTGGTTATTTTTGTTGCCGGTATTATTTTTGCGGTAATCAGTTTTACCTCTACTTCAACTAAGGCCCCTGATACAGAAAGAAAACTTGGTCAGTATTCCTCTGCGGAAATTGGAAATGTGCTTGATTTCCTGGATACAGAAGGCTTCAAGTATAAGCTGTCAAACAATAACACCATCATTGTTGATGCCAGCGAGTATAGTGAGATTACCGAGCAGATGCTGCGTAAAGGAATTGCACTGCCTCAGGAGTCAACTGATGAGGGTGATCAGATTATTATGACCGACTCTGGCTTTGGTGTATCTCAGAGAATGGAAAATGAGCGCATCAAGCATAGTCGAGAGGTTCAGCTTGCAAGAGCCATTGAACGTATTGACGGTATTTCTCATGCCACCGTTCTTCTGGCAATTCCAAAGGATAATGTTTTTGCCAGAGAGAAGAGCAGACCAAGTGCTGCGGTTGTTGTAACTTTAAAACCAAATACTTATCTGTCACCTGAAAATGTAAACTCAATCAGATTCCTGGTAGCTTCCTCTGTACATAATCTATTATCAAAGGACGTTACTGTAACAGACCACAACGGACGTCAGTTAAGTGCTGAGGTCAAGGGCGATACTCCAGAGAGCAAGATTCAGCGCGAGTTTGAAATGAGAACTATGCGTGAAGCTCAATATCGAGACAAGCTCGATTCAATTCTGATGCCTATGCTTGGTCTTGGCCGTTATTCTGCTGAAGTTGACGTTACTCTGGACACTACCGTTCAGGAAGAAACAGCTCAGCTGTATAATCCTGACTCTCAGGCGGTACGTTCAGAAACCTTAAAGGAACAGTCTGGTAATGAGGATAAGAAGAACCCTTATGGTGTGCCTGGCTCTCTATCCAATCAGCCTCCTGCAAACGCTGCAATTCCTCAGCAGTTAAAGGATGGTACAGGTAGCTCCTCAGATTCAACCTCAAACCGTAAGGAGAGCCGAGAGGCTGTACGTAACTATGAGGTGGATACAACTGTAAGACATACAGTGCGTCCATCAAACATTGTTTCTCGTCTGACTGTATCTGTGGCTGTTGACTACGACCGACTGGTGGATGCTGACGGTATGGTTAAATATGAGCCACGTTCACAGCAGGATCTGGATAAGATAGCAGATCTGGTTCGCGGTGGTCTAGGACTTAATGAAGCTCGCGGTGACTTTGTTAAAGTTGAAACTGTCTGCTTCCCTCATGGCGATGTAAAACCACCTCTACCTTGGTATGAGCAGGAATTCTTCTACAGACTTGTACGTATAGGTGGTTCTGTAATTGTTGTGCTGATTGTGGTTATCTTCGTGATACGTCCTCTGCTCAACAAGCTGCTGCACAAGGACGAGGAGGATATGTCATCAGAGGCAGAGCAGGATGAGCTTGATTCTCAGTCTGCACTTGATGGCTATGACGATTTCAACCTGATTGCCAAGAACAAGGAACTTGCTGATCAGGTATACACCATCAATAACGAAGGCGGTATTGAACTTCCTAACCTTCATAAAGAAGCTGATCTGCTCAAGGCAGTCAGAACACTTGCTTCCAATGAACCTCAGCTGACAGCGGAAGTTGTTAAAGAATGGCTTAACGCTGATTTTAAGGAAAAGAACTAGGGTAGTACTATGTCAGATGATAAAGTTCCTGCTGCGCCAGCCCCAGCTGCGATGCCAGCCATCGGTGGCGGTCAGAATGCTCTATTAGAATTCTCTGATGACGAAAAAACGGCATTGGAGGGTATGTCCGGAATGGACAAGGCTGTTCTTCTGATGCTGTCCTTATCAGAGGAGGATGCTGCTCAGATTTTCAAGAACCTTGAGCCTAAACAGGTTCAGAAGCTTGGTATCAGAATGTCTGAGATGGCAACTTTTTCTCAGGATCAGGTGAATGCTGTTCACAAGGCTTTCCTCAAGGAAGTAACAAAGCATTCAAATCTTGGTCTTGGAAATTCAGACTTTGTTCGCCATGCTCTGGTTTCAGCTCTGGGGTCAGAGAAGGCAAACAATCTTATCGAGCAGATTTCTCTTGGAACCGGTTCCCGTGGTCTGGATTCTCTGAAGTGGATGGATGCAAGACAGGTAGCAACCATTATTCAGAACGAGCATCCTCAGATTCAGACTATTGTGCTTTCCTACCTTGAGCCAGAACAGTCTGCAGAAATTCTATCTCAGTTTAATGAAACTGTAAGACTTGACCTTATCATGCGTATTGCAACCTTAGAAGAGGTTCAGCCAGCAGCTCTGCAGGAGTTGAACGAAATTATGGAAAAACAGTTCGCTGGTGCCGCTGGTTCTCAGACAGCCAAGATTGGTGGTCTGAAGAGTGCTGCCGATATTATGAACTACTTAGACAGCTCAACCGAGACTCAGCTGATGAATGCAATTCAGTCTCAGGACAAGGAAATTGGTGGTCAGATCCAGGATCTTATGTTCGTATTCGAAAACCTCAGTGGTGTGGACGACCGTTCTATTCAGACTCTGCTGCGTGATGTTCCTTCTGATGTTCTTCAGAAGGCTCTTAAGGGAGCAGATGACAGCCTCAAAGAGAAATTCTTCAAGAACATGTCTTCTCGTGCTGCTGCATCTATGAAGGAAGATCTTGCATCTATGGGTCCTACCAAGCTGTCTGATGTTGAAGCTGCTCAGAAGGAAATTCTTACAATTGCAAGAAAACTTAACGATTCAGGTGCCATTATGCTTAACCGTGGTGGTGGCGGTGGTGACTTTGTTTAATACTAAGGCTGTTCTAATATGAGTGATTTTTTTCAGAAGAACTCCTCCTCAGCCGAAGGCGATGTTGCAAATGCCTCTGACATAGCGAATGAAAAACCTAACAGGGTGGATATTCGCTATGACAAGAAGATTGCTACTGTAACATCAGCTTCTAAGGTTTCAAATTACAAGGTTAAAGTCTGGCCGACCCTGTCTGACGATTTCGTGACCGGAACCAATGCTCTGGGTATGAATGTCGAGATGGTGGAACGCAAGCGTGCCTTCATGCGGCTTGAAAAGAAGCGTAATGATTATCTAGAAGAAGTTGCGCTTATTCTTGATGCTCACAAGATTTTAGAAGAGGAAGAGGCTGCTGATCGTGCGGCCCACGGTATTACCAGCATCACTCTTGAAGAAGTAGAAAAAATCAGAAATGATGCTTATGAGGAAGGAAAGAGTCAGGGCCATGATGAAGGTTATCAGATTGGCTTTGATGAGGGAAAGACAGAAGGAATTAAACAGGGCCATGAGGAAGGTCTTGCTATCGGTAAGGAAGAGGGATATGCCTCCGGTCTTGAACAGGGCAAAGCTGATGGCTTTGAAAAGGGCCATGATGAAGGTCTTGAATCAGGTCAGAAGGTTGTTCTAGAACAGGTTGAGCGTTTCAGATTTTTAGCTGATTCCCTTGCAAATCCTCTGCGTGAGGTTGACAAGGAGGTTACCGATGAAATTGCCTACATCATTTCAAGATTAGCCAAGGTAATTATTAAAAAAGAAATCGATACAAATGCTGAATTCCTGAAAAAAAGCATTGAGCAGGCTATCTCTATTCTGCCTTCAGCTACCAAAGGTGTTTCGATTTATCTGAATCCTGAGGATTACGCGGTTATAAATGCGGCAATAGGCAATGATTATATTAAGGAACAGGGCTGGGATTTAAAAGAATCAGACAAACTTTCTCCCGGAGATATCAGAGTTGTTAATGATAATTCAGAAATAAACTGGAGAATCAACGACAGAATTGATTCTTTGCTCGAGGAGTTCCTTGCAAAGGTTTATCCAAGTGTCGATTCAGCTCTTCGTGAATCAATAGATGGTTGCCCTGAATACAATGAGCTGCCTAAGAAAGCTCTGGCCCCAAGAAATCTTAATGATATTAGTGAGGTCTTAAAGAACAAGGCTCAGACAACTGCTTCTGCAGAGGTTACTCCTGCGGAACCTCAGGAAGCTTTAGATCAGGATAATCTTGCTCAGACCATGCAACAGCAGGCTCCACTGACAGATGATCCTGCTCCTTATGTTGATGATTTTGGTCATCCTGTTTATCAGTCTCCTGATGGACAGCTTTATTACTTTGATGAAAACAATAACCGAGTCTATGTTGATGAAAATGGTGTTCCTATTGGAAGTGATCCTGTGGCGGAAGCTGAAGTTACAGCAGAAGTTCAGCCTGGGGCTTAACGGGAGACACTATGAGTAATCTTTTATCTCGTCTTCAGTCCGTAAGCCTTCCAGATCGCGAGCAGAGTCCTGTTTTGTCTGGAAGACTTACTCGTGTGGTAGGCCTTACCCTGGAAGCAGTAGGAATAAAAGTTCCCTTAGGCCAGCGATGCCGCATTGATACCAACGGTGGTCCAATGCTAGCTGAAGTGGTTGGCTTCTCTGGTGAAACTACCTATCTGATGCCTACAACAGATATTATTGATGTTCAGAATGGAGATCTGGTTACTCCCATCTCAAGTTCTGATTCCTATCCTTATGGGCTTCATCTTTTAGGAAGAGTGGTTGATGGTCTTGGTAATCCTATTGATGATAAGGGGCCGCTTACAGCTGAAACCGCAACCAAATGGAATCCTGTAAAGCTTAATCCTATGGCCAGACGTCCAATCAAAAAGCCTCTGGATGTAGGTATTAAAGCAATAAATTCAATGCTTACCATAGGTCAGGGGCAGCGTATTGGTCTGTTTGCAGGTTCAGGTGTTGGAAAATCAGTACTTTTAGGCATGATGACCCGTGGTACAAATGCAGATGTTGTAGTTGTGGGGCTGATAGGAGAGCGTAGCCGTGAGGTTAAAGAGTTTATCGATGATATTCTTGGTGAGGAAGGTCGAGCTCGTGCAGTGGTTGTGGCAGCTCCGGCAGATGCATCTCCTCTGATGCGTCTTAAGGGATGTGAAACAACGCTTTCTATTGCTGAGTACTTCAGAGATCAGGGCTACAATGTTCTGCTGATGATTGATTCTCTGACCCGTTATGCTATGGCTCAGCGTGAAATTGCCTTGGCTGTAGGTGAACCTCCTGCAACTAAAGGCTATCCTCCTTCTGTGTTTGCTAAGATGCCTGCCTTAGTTGAGCGCGCCGGAAATGGTGGCGAAGGTCAGGGCTCTATTACAGCTTTTTTCACAGTGCTGGTTGAAGGCGATGATCTTCAGGATCCAATTGCAGACTCTGCCCGAGCTATTCTGGATGGTCATATTGTTTTATCCCGTCAGCTTGCAGACTCCGGTCACTTCCCCGCAATTGATATTGAAAAGTCTGTAAGTCGTGTTATGCCTGCAGTTGTTACTGCAGAGCATATGATTATGGCCAGAACTATAAGGCAGTGTGTATCTCAGTATTCTCAGAGTAAGGAGCTGATTCAGATTGGAGCCTATCAGAAAGGTTCTGATCCTAATATTGATCAGGCCATTATGATTAAGCCTTTTATTGATGAGTTTACAGTTCAGGATATGAAGGAGATTGTTCCTTTTAAACAGTCTTTAGAGGGGCTTGAACAGCTCTCCATGATCCTAATCAATGATGCTCAGAAAAGAGTTGATGCACTGACTGTCAAGAAGGGGCAGGCACCAGCTCCTGCACCATCCAAAGGCGCACAGCCTGCAGCCAATCAGTTTGTAAAGGTTAAGTAGATAGCCTATGAGTGATAAAGCGCTTAATCTTGTCCTGGATTTAAGAAAGCGAGAGGAGGATGATGCCTTAGAGCTTCTGCTGGAAGCTCAGAATAATGTGGCTTCCTTTGAACGACAGATAGCTCAGTTAAAGGAATTTGAAAACATCTATATTGAGGAGATGAAGGCAAAATCCAAGTTTCAGCTGGATATGAGTACCTACCTTGCATACCAACAGTTCATTAATAAGCTTGAGACGATTAAGGAAAGACAGGAAGCCGGTCTTGTAAAGCTTCAGGAACAGGAGAATAGAGCCCGTTCCAATTATCTTGATAAACAGCAGCAGCGAAAGATCATTGAATCTCTTATAGAAAAGCATCGTCTTGAGCGCGAACGCCTTGAAGCTAAGGCAGAGCAGAAACTCAGTGACGATATTGTCTCATCTAAACAGGCAAGACTTCTAATTGAAAAGATGAAGTAAACGCCTTAATTTCTGATTAAATTAAGTTCTAATTTCTAAGACTATTATGTTGATTATACGAAAGGTGTTTTTTGAGATTTCTTTGCTTTGCAAAAAAAGTTGAGGATAGAGCTTAATATTATGGCAGATCAGCTTTTAGGCTTTTTTTTGAAGCTAAAGCTGATCTGAAAGTTCATCAATGTTAATCAGCATTATCCATTCTTGGAACACCATTAGGATCGAGTAACAGTGAACATGGTGAAACTGCATAGACAGCAAGGCAAATCAGGGCTGCAACGCCTTCCCATAAAATTCTGTCATTGAACAGTAGATATGCAAAAATAAATACAACGCAGGTAATAATTGCAAGAGTTGTGAATATTGGTTTCATAAGAGTAATCCTAAAATTTATCATTTCTCTGTAAAGGAAAACTGATTAGTGGAGGCACCTAGGTGACTTGCTACCTAAAGTGAAAAAAGTTTTCCGTTCGATAGATCTTTAAACTTAGCTCTGAGAGCTAACGTAACAACCGTGTACTCCAGAATGTCTGAATATTTTTTTGTAGAACTAACTTTACGTATGCCTGATTTCTCGTACATAGAAAGCTTAGCCTAAATCTGATAAGTATAATTTTTGAGAAAATATACCTAACCTTATTTAACTTTTACATGCCTATTTTTGTTTTATTCTTGCCTAAAATTTTATACATTTCTATGGAACTCCTGATTTTATCAGTAAATAAAAATAGTGTTATTGCATAATTTTTTAAAAATTATTATGCAGCTGCACTTAAATGGTGAGTTTTTTTATATTTATAAATCCTCCTCATTCTGTGGCTTTTTTTCTAATAAAAATTTTTCTTCAGAATTTATTCCCTTTAGAAATTGGCAGATAAATTGCATTTATGCTGTCATGGTTTGTGGATTTTAGATTAAAAAAATCCATAACCATTTGATTATAAATGTAATATCCTGGAACTATTTATGGAAAAAGGAGATGTGGAATGCAAGCAGTAAGCAGCTCATATCAACTTGAAGATGCAAAGGTTGCCATAAGTGGCAATCTGAAATATCAGTCTGCCATGAATTCTGGATTAGATTTTTCTAAGATTCTGAAAGATATTTCTTTCTCTCAGTTAGACAGAACATCAAAAGAATCTTCTAATCATGTTCAGAAGCGAGTGCTTCAAAACAGAGACGTTAAGGGAAAAAGATCAGATTCGAATGCAGCTGATATTAGGGGTAGCTTTAATTCAAAAGCAAACACACCTAAGATAAAGTCTAAAAGAGAGGAAATAAGATTAGATTCAAATTCACACAAAGAAAAGGTTATCTCCACAAGAGATTACCCTGACAAAAACATGGAGCAGAAGACTGCTAAAGCGGAAACTCGTGCTGATACTTATGTCTCCACTCAAGCAGAGTTTTCAGAAAAAACAGAGAAGACAGTTGCTCAGTCTGAATCAGTTAAGTCATCAGATACTGTTCTGTTATCAGAAGAGAAATATATAAACTCTGAAAATGGTAATTCCTCTGCAGAGATGGTTTCACTTATTGCTGCAAAATCAGTGGGACCTGAATCTGAGTCTGTATCAGAGAAATTGTCAGATGCTGAAATGCTGCCTGAATCAAAGATTCAGAACTTAAATGTATTTTCAAAAGTGTCTGAGCTTGCACAGGAAAATGGTATTGATCTGACAACGGTAGATCCAAAGGTTTTAAATGAGCTTGTTTACAAGATGTCTGCAAATCCTTTGAAGGATTTTGATTCAAAGGCATTTGAAGAGGCTGCCGTGCAGTTCCTTAAGGGAGATGTTCAGGCCTTAAAGACCTTCCTTGCCAACGAAAGTTCTCCTGATATTCAGCCGTTCTCTGCTGCTGATGATGTAATGAGTATGCTTAAAGAACTTGACGGCACTGTTAAGGTTAATGCTGAAAAGCCTCTGTTCTCTATGACCGAGGACTTTGGAGCAAAGGATTTTGAGGTAATCGAGGATAGCATTAAGACTTCCATTAGTCTTGATGAAATTCTTGCAAAAGAGGATATTAAGACCAAGATTGAATCAATTCTCGACAATAAAAAGGAGAGTCTTCAGAATAATTTTGAAAAGTCCGTAGCTCTTCTGCAGAAGGTTGTTAGTGGTTCTTCGGTGGAGTCAGAATTGAAGTCTGAAATGTCATCTGCCAGAGTGGATGCCTTTGCTGCTAATCCTCGAATGCACTCAGAGAGTGGGGTAGGGATCAGTACAGATACTCTTTTCTCTAAATCCTTTTCTGAACAGGGAAATAGCTCTTCGATGTTCAGTCACTCCGGACAGCATGGTTTAGGGGCCCTAGCTTCTATGACAAAGAACGCCAGCGAGTTCAATCTTTCTGCTATGGAGCAGTCTAAGCTTGATTTGCTGAATATGTCATCTGATCTTAAGGAGAATGCTAAAGCGCTAGCAATGAAAGTGATGGAGATGTCTTCTCGAAATCTCAAGTCACTGGATCTGACCTTGAATCCTGAAGGCTTAGGCAAGATGCGAATTGTCATCGATGCTCAATCAGCAGAAGAAATAACTAAAATTTCTATCAGTGCTTCTCATTCGGGAACACGTGCAATGCTTGAAAGCGGTATTGATGTTCTAAAGAATCTGCTCGAATCCAATAGTATTTTTGCAAAAACTGAAGTTGCAGAATACGATGAGGAAAGGGCATTTAATGGCTCTTCATCGGAGGAATTCTCTCAGAATTCCGGACAGAATCAGAAGCAGCATAAAGAAAATGAAGAAAATCAATCTGATAACGGCACAATCTTTGCAGGAGGTAAAATCGATGCCGAGGCGTCAGAAAATCATCATATAGAGAATAATGAAAATTTAAATAACTCACAAAATAGCAATACAGTAAGCTATTTTGCGTAGAAATATATGATAATTAAGTGAATAATTTTATCTGTGTGCCATAATATAAAAAAAAGGAGAGAATTATGGCTAAAGAAAAAGATAATGTTGATACAGCAGATTCAGATGATGCTCCTAAAAAGAAAGGTAAACTTTTCTTAATCATAGCTGTTGTTCTGCTGCTGATTGTTGGTGTTGGCGGTTATTTTGGTGTTGCGTATTTCAAGCATCTCCCTCCTTTTGAACCTCCTGGGCCAACCCCTGAGGAAATAGCCGCACAGAAGGCAGCTGAGGAAAAGGAAAAGATGTTGCTTCAGCGTGATATCTACGTTCCTATTAAAGAAACCTTTACTTTCTCCATAAAGAGTGACAGAAGGATTCATACTGGACAGGTTGATGTGGTGCTGGTTGTTATTGGTGAAGAGAATGAAGCTTTAGCCAAAAACCATCTTGCTCTTATCACCAGTGTAATTTTTGAGAGACTATCAGCCCAGTCATATGAAGCCCTACTGCTTCCTTCAGGAAGACAGCGACTAAAGCGTGATTTACTGGATGCTGTGAGGGCAAAGATGTCAGAGCTTAACAAGACTCCGGTCGTAGACCAGATCCTGTTTACTAAATTTGTTCTACAGTAAGGAGCTTATAACGTGACCGAGTTTTTATCTCAGGACGAAATCGATGCTCTGTTACATGGAGCGGATGATGTTGAAGAGGAAAAACCCCAGGAAACTACTGGCGTCAAGACTTTTGACTTTGGCTCTCAGGAACGTATTGTTCGTGGCCGTATGCCAACTCTTGAGCTTGTGGACGAACGTTTTGCCCGTCACATGCGTATCAGCCTTTTTAACATGATGCGTCACAGTGCTGAAGTTACCTGGACTGGCGTGAACATGATGAAGTTTGGAGAATACACTCAGACTCTGTTCGTGCCTACCTCCTTAAACATGGTTCGTTTCCGTCCTTTAAAGGGTACAGCTCTGATCACACTGGAAGCCAGACTGGTATTTATTCTGGTTGAAAACTTTTTCGGTGGTGAGGGTAGATTCAGAACCAAGATTGAAGGTCGTGAATTTACTCCTACAGAAAGACGAATTACTCAGAAACTTCTGAAGATGGTGTTCGCTGATTACAAGGATGCATGGTCTCCTGTAATGGATGTTGAGTTCGAATACCTTGATTCTGAAGTTAACCCTTCGATGGCAAACATTGTTTCTCCATCTGAAGTTCTGGTGGTAAATCAGTTCCATGTGGATCTGGATGGTGGTGGCGGAGATCTGCATATCTGCTTCCCATATTCCATGATTGAACCTATCAGAGAGCTTCTGGATGCTGGTGTGCAGTCAGACAAGGGCGATACTGATGTAAGATGGAATAAAGCTCTACGTGAAGAGGTTATGGATGTCAACGTGGATATGCGAGTAAAGCTTCTCGACACACTTGTTTCCCTACGCGATGTGATGGATTTTAAGGTTGGAGATGTTTTAAACGTTGATATTCCGGATAATCTTCTGGTATATGTAGAGGATCTGCCAAGCTATCATGCCAAGCTTGGGCAGTCAAAAGATAAGATGGCCATCAGAATCTCTGAGGTACTGGAAAGACCTAAGAGTGCTAAGAATGACTTCAGCTTTATTAAAGGTAATGGAGTTAATATTGCTGATGAAGATGAGATGGAAGATTTTGATGACGATTAGAAGGTGATGTATGTCAGACGATCAGAAATTAGCCGACGAGTGGGCTGCGGCTCTTGGTGCACAGGAAGGTGGCAGTGAAGATCCCGTTTCTCCTCCAGTTGAAGAATTTGAGGAAGAGGGTGGGGCTCAGAGCAAGTCTCCTTTGACAGCTGAAGAACGAAAAAAACTGGATTCCATTCTGGATATTCCGGTAACTATTACAATGGAAGTTGGTCACGCAAAGATATCTATTAGAAATCTGCTACAGCTGAATCAAGGTTCTGTTATTGAGCTTGAGCGTATGGCAGGTGAACCATTGGATGTGCTGGTAAACGGTACCCTGATTGCTCATGGTGAGGTTGTTGTAGTTAACGATAAATTTGGTATCCGTTTAACTGATGTAATTAGTCAGGTTGAGCGTATCAAGAAATTGCAGTAGTCATATGATTAGACGTTTTTTATGCGCTTTTAGTATTTTTGCTGCGGCACCTGTTTTAGCTGCAGAGGATAAGGCTGGTGGTCCTGTACTGGACACAGCCTCTATTTTTTCATGGGTAATTTCAACCTTTGCAATCCTGTCTTTGATAGTTGCATTAGCTTATCTTCTGAGAAAGACTCGCTTTGTAAAAGTCAACAAGGGGACTTTGGGAATAGAGAATCAGCTTTATGTTGGCCCCAAGCAGAGAGTTGTTATTGTAAAAGCCGGCAGTAAAAAAGTTCTGCTTGGTGTTACCCAGAATCAGATAACCTATCTTACTGACGTTGATGATGTAAAACTTGAATTTGAAAAGATTATGTCCGGGGCAGATGCTCAGACACAAAAGAGCTTGAAAGAGAATGATTCTACAAAAGACCACTGATCATGAACTTATGGGAAATACCAGGCGACTTTTTAATACCCTGGCATCCCTTAAGAAAACTTTTGCCATTAGTCTTTGTATTGCACTTGTCAGTGCCGGAATTCTTTATTTTGTCCCTACAGCCTCAGCTGCAGGTAATCTTGATATCAATGCCTTTACGGTAAAAGTCAATCCTGACGGCACCTCTGATTATGCCCTGAATCTTCAGGTTGTAATCCTGATGGGCCTTCTGTCATTCATACCATCCATTCTGGTTATGATGACATCCTTTACCAGAATTGTAATTGTAATCGGTATTCTTCGTCAGGCTATCGGTCTTCAGGCGGCTCCTTCCAATCAGGTTGTTGTCGGTATAGCTCTGTTCATGACAATATTCGTAATGACACCTGTTTTTGATGATATGTATACCACAGCTATTGAGCCTTATATGGAAGAGAAAATTGAGGCCAGGGAAGCATTTTCTCTTGCTCAGAAACCTCTCCACAAGTTTATGCTGAATCAGACCCGTATGTCTGATCTTAATGCATTTTCAGAGTATGCAAATGTAAAAATTGACAAGCTCGATGATGTCCCAATGAGAGTTGTTATCCCTGCTTTCATCATCAGTGAGCTTAAAACAGCATTTCAGATTGGATTTATGCTGTTCCTGCCGTTTCTGATTATCGATCTGGTGGTCGCATCCATACTTATGGCTATGGGTATGATGATGCTCTCGCCTATGATTGTATCTCTTCCATTTAAACTGATGCTTTTTGTGCTTGTTGACGGCTGGTCTCTTATCATGGGAACACTGATGACAAGCTTTGGTATAGGCGTCGGAGGTACATAATATGGAAGCCGAGGTCTTTATTGATATCGTCAGAGAAGCTTTAGGGCTGGTGGCTATTCTGGTTAGTGCCAGTATTATCCCTTCTCTGTGTGTTGGTTTGATTGTGTCTGTTTTTCAGGCTGCAACATCAATTAACGAGCAGACCTTATCTTTCCTGCCTCGTCTTGTGGTAACAGTGGGGGCTTTGATTTTCGGTGCTCACTGGGGCCTTGAAAAGCTTATGTCATTTTTCAGACTTATTATTGATCTGATTCCTCAGTCTATCGGGTAATGAATTTTTTAGAGCCAATATCTCTTACTGCCATAGCTCAGATTGTCTGGCCCTTGTGCAGAATTGCTGCTTTTTTTGGTAGCATGTTTGCGATCTCGTCACGTAGTATTCCTACGATGACTAAGACTCTATCTGCCTTTGCGATTACCCTGTGCATGCTTCCTAATATTCCTGATCTGGCTCCAAATACAGAACCTTTTAGTGTTTACGGAATTCTCATTACTATTAAGGAAGTTTTAATCGGTCTTGCTTTAGGCATGGTAACGCTGTTTGTTTCTCAGGCCTTCATTATTGCCGGTCAGGCTGTTGCTATGCAGACAGGTCTTGGCTTTGCATCTCTGGTTGATCCTGTATCAGGAACAAATACTCCTGTTGTAGGCCAGTTCTTTACTGTTCTATGTACCCTGGTTTTCTTTTCTATAAACGGGCATCTGCTGTTTTTTAATCTACTCATGGATAGCTTTACTACTCTGCCGATGGGCTCTTTTATCCCTACTCAGAGTTTAAATGATCTGATGTTTTTCTCAGGTTCAATGTTTAAAGCTGGTCTTGCAATGTCCATGAGTGCAATCTGTACCATGCTGGTTGTTAATTTCACACTTGGTGTTATGACCAAAGCGGCTCCTCAGCTTAATATCTTCTCTTTGGGTTTTGCTATATCCATGATTGTGGGCATTTCGGTACTTACTTTCTCCCTAGGTGCCTTCATGAGTAATTTCACTAATAATTTCAATGATCTGTTCTCTACAGCCTGTTCTTTGGTAGGCAGAGACTGCTCTGATATTCTTCATTAGTACTTAAGCTTTTTACTTGCTTTCTACGCTGTTTTTATCTTTATTCTTAAGAAATTACATATAAATAAATTTAACTAATTGAAATTCTGTATAATATTATTTCTTATTAAGAATGATTATCAATAGTATTTAATTTAGTAAAATTTAATGGTATTATCCTGGACATGAAGTGAACGAGAAGTTTGATTCAGATTATAAATCCTTCTCTTTTTTTTAGAATAAAAAGTTATCTAATGCTAATATAAGTTAGCATTAGGTAATTTAAAAGGTTTTTTAATTTAGTAAGTTATATATTAACTAGGAGATTATATTATGTCATTAATCAATAAAGAGCTTGCAGATTTTAAAGTAACTGTATACCAGAATAAAGATGGCGTTAAAGGCAAGGGGGAGTTTAGAGATTTAACCAAGTCTGATTTATTAGGCAAGTGGTCAGTTCTTTTCTTCTATCCTGCTGATTTTACTTTTGTCTGTCCTACAGAGCTTGAAGATCTTGAAAATCAATATGAAAACTTCAAGAAGATCGGCTGTGAGATCTACTCTGTATCCTGTGATACCCACTTTGTCCACAAGGC
>Ga0310695_10005805_pt1 | contig 21107 bp, 15 predicted proteins | sample RumenRJG_04DNA_FD_203882 | JGI IMG/M metagenome (GOLD analysis project Ga0310695, IMG submission 203882) | Bovine rumen microbial communities from Lethbridge, Alberta, Canada - RJG_04 (v2) (version 2) | ecosystem: Host-associated > Mammals > Digestive system > Stomach > Rumen | place: Canada...
GCCCAGGGCCTTCAGGTCCGCGATGGCCTGGGCCGCGTCGGGCTTGGGCTGATCGTTGATGACGATATGGCCCAGGTATTCCCGCTCCCTCGCCACGTGGATCACAGTGCCCACCAGGTGGCAGTCGTGGTAATCCGCGCCGATCTGCTCCATCAGGGCGCTGTTGCCCACATAGAAGGTCTGGCCGTCCACCTCCGCCCGCAGGCCCTTGCCCGCGATCTCGGTCACCTGGCCGATGCGGCTGTGGTCGATATCCCCGCCGTGGGCGGACACGATGGACTCGGCCACCGGGTGTTGGGAGTAGCTCTCCGCGGCGGCGGCGATGTCCAGCAGTGCCTCGGCGTCGATCTGCTTGGGGTGGATGGCGTCCACCGCGAAGCTGCCCTGGGTCAGGGTGCCGGTCTTGTCAAAGACCACCGTGTCCACCTTGGCCAGGGTCTCCAGATAGTTGGCGCCCTTGATCAGGATGCCCTCCCGGGAGGCGCCGCCGATGCCGCCGAAGAAGGACAGGGGCACCGAGACCACCAGCGCGCAGGGGCAGGACACCACCAGAAAGATCAGCGCCCGCTTGACCCAGACCGCCCAGGGCTGCCCCAGCAGCAGCGGCGGGATCAGGGCCAGCAGCAGCGCGCCGACGACCACACAGGGGGTGTACCAGCGGGCAAAGCGGGTGATGAAGCTCTCCACATGGGCCTTCTTCTCCTGGGAATTCTCCACCAGCTCCAGGATCTTCGCCACGGTGCTGTCCTCGTAGACGCTCTCGGTGCGGACCTTGATGGCGCCGGTCAGGTTGATGCTGCCGCTGATCACCCGCTCGCCCTCGGCCTTGTCCGCAGGCAGGCTCTCGCCGGTCAGGGCGGCGGTGTTCACCGTAGTGCGTCCCTCCAGGATCACCCCGTCCAGGGGGATCTTCTCCCCGGGCCGCACCAGGATGGTCTCCCCCACCCGGACCTCATCCGGCGAGACCTCTTCCTCCTGCCCGTCCCGCAGCACCACCGCGCTCTCCGGCGCGATGTCCATCAGCGCCGCGATGGAGCGGCGGCTGCGGCCCACGGCGATGCCCTGGAACAGCTCGCCGATCTGGTAAAACAGCATGACCGCCGCGGCCTCCGGGTACTCCCGGATGGCGAAGGCCCCCAGGGTGGCGATGGCCATGAGGAACTTCTCGTCGAAGACCTGGCCGTGGAGGATGTTGCGGACAGCGGACCAGAGCACGTCATAGCCCACGATCAGATAGGGGACGGCAAACAGCAGCCCCCGCCACAGGCCCTCCACCGGCAGCAGCGCGATCACTACGCAAAGGACCGCTGCGGCGGCGATCCGCCACAGGGTCCGCTTCTGCTTCCTTGTCATCTTATTTCAGGATCACCCGGCAGTCCGGCTCCACCTTGGCGATGCACTTGACCGCCGCCTGCACCACGTCGTCAAATACGGCCTCGTCGGCCTCGATGGTCATCTTCTGGGTCATGAAGCTGACGGTGGCCTTCTGCACCCCCTCCAGCTTGTTGATAGCGGCCTCCATCTTGGCGGCGCAGTTGGCGCAGTCCAGATCCTCCAGCTTGAATGTCTTTTTCATGGCTCTTCGTTCCTTTCTCCGTTTTCGTCCTCGATCAAATGGTCGAAGCCCTGGGCGACGATGGTGCGTACATGGTCGTCGGACAGGAAATAATAGATGGTCTTGCCTTCCCGGCGGTTGCCCACCAGGTTCGCGTCCTTCAGGATCCGCAGCTGATGGGAGATGGCCGACTGGGTCATGCCCAGCAGGTCCGCAATGGCGCACACGCACATCTCCGATTCCATCAGCGCAAACAGGATCTTCATCCGGGTGGTGTCCCCGAACAGCTTGAACAGGTCCGCCAGGTCGCACAGCAGCTCGTCGGTGGGCAGCTCGCTGCGGACCTTGCGCAGGATCGCGTCGTGGTTGTGCGCCGCGCCTCCCTGTCCCGGACCGCAGAGGACGGCGTTCTCGGTCGTGCTCAGATACATGCGCCTCCATTCATATGTTTTGTTGTTCATATGATAGCACGCTCATATGAACTTGTCAAGCAGAAAAAAACATCGCCCGCGACATTTCGTCGCGGGCGGTGAAGCTCGTCCGTCCTCATTCCACAGATTTCAGGGATTCGGCCATGTTGACCTTTTCCAGCTTGGGATGCATGGAGAGGTTTGTCAGCAGGGCAAACACGATGGTGATGGCAAAGGCAAGCACATAGCTTAAGGGGGCGATGCGGATCTCGAAGCTCATGTAGTCCACCACCACCGCCTGGATCACCACTCTATGCAGCAGTTTTCCCAGCACCAGCCCCAAAGCCGCCCCCAGGACGGCCAGCAGCCGGTTCTCCCGCAGCACATAGGAGGCGGTCTCCCCCGGGTAGAAGCCCAGCACCTTCACGGTGGCGATCTCACGCACCCGCTCCATGATGTTGATGTTGGTGAGATTGTACTGGGTGATGAAAGCCAGCGCCCCGGAGCAGAGGATCAGCACCAGCACCAACAGGTCGAGACTGGCCATGGACCGCTCCATGGTCTCCCGCTCCCGGTTGGAGAGACTCACATAGTCTACCCCCTCCGCCGCGCGGAGCCTTGCCCCCAGCCGATCCACGTCCACGCCCTCCGCCGCGCGCAGCAGAGCCGTGTTATGCCGGGTTTCTTTTAAGGAAGCGCTGTTCAAAAACACATAGTGGTTCAGATAGTTCTGGCAGATCCCGCTGATCTGTACCGTCAGGCGCTCGCCGCCGTCGGTCTCCAGCGTCAGGCTGTCGCCCACCCGCAGCTCCAGGCTCTCGGCGATCTTCTCCGTGACGACAGCCTGTCCCGGGCCCGGGAAGGGCAGCTCGCCCTGCCTGTCGTGGAGGCTGATCATGCCCTCCAGCGCCCCGTCCGCCGCCGCGATCAGGCGGCTGCTTTTCTCCTCACGGTCTGTGAGGATGGTCACCGGCTCCTGCCGGGTCATGGCCCAGCGTTCCGCGTCCCCCGCCCACAGGGAGGCCGCCTGGGCGTCATCGGCAAAGTCGTCCGTGTCCTGGCTCACCGACAGGTCATAGAGGAAGATCTCCCCGTACTGATAGTCCGAGATGCGGCCCACCGAGTCCTTCACGCCGAAGCCCGCCACCATCAGTGCCGTGCAGCCGCCGATGCCCAGCAGCATCATCAGCACCCGCAGCGGGTGCCGGAAGGCGTTGCGCAGGCTGACCTTGCCCAGGAAGGGCAGGCGCCGCCACAGGGGGCCCAGATATTCCAGCAGGATCCGCCGCCCCGCCTTGGGGGCCTTGGGCCGGATCAGTTCCGCGGGCTTCTCCCGCAGCTCCTGCCGGCAGGCGAACCAGGTGACCAGCAGCGTCCCCAGCACCGACACCGCCAGGCACAGCCCATACATGCGCGGTCCGAAATAGAAGTCCAGCTTCGCGTAGTCGTAAAGCATATTGTAGGCGGTCCACACCACATAGGGGATCGCCGTGGTCCCCAGGAAGAAGCCCGCCACGCAGCCCAGCAGGGCCGCCGAGCCGGAATAGAGCAGATACTTGCTCATCACCGCGCCGCCGGAATAGCCCAGGGCTTTCATGGTGCCGATCAGGGTCCGCTCCTCCCCCACCATGCGGGTCATGGTGGTCACGCAGACCAGCGCCGCCACCAGGGCGAAGAACACCGGGAAGGCGTTGGCCAGGCCGTCGATGATGCGAATATCGTTGCCGAAGGTCAGATGGCCCTGGTTGGTATCCCGGTTCAGCGTGTAGACCTCCAGCTGCAGGTCCTCCTCCACCTGTGCCTTGGCGTCGGCCAGTTCCTGTTCCGCGTCCCGCAGCTCCTGCTCCGCGTCCCGCAGCTTCTCCTCGGCCTCCCGCCTGCCGTCCTCATATTCCTCACGGCCCTTTTCCAGCTGCCACCAGCCGTCGTTGATCTTCCACTGGGCGTCGAAGATCTTGCTCCGGTTCGCCGGATAGCTGTCCTCGGCGGCCTTCAGCTCCGCCTCGGCGGCGTCCAGCTGCTTGCGGCCGTCGGCAATGGCCGCCTCCTTGGCCGCCAGCTCTGCCTCCTGCCCGTCCAGCTGCGCCAGCCCCCCGCGGATCGCCTGCGCGGCTGCCGCCAGCTCCGCTTCCTGCCCGGCGAACTGCCCCTCCGCTGCCGCAAGCCCCTCCTGGGCCGCGGTCAGACCGGCCTGGGCGGCGGCCAGGGCCTCGCTTAAGGCGGCAAGCTGCTGCTCGTCGCCCTCGTTTTCTCCGCTGACCTCCGCCATAGCCGCCTGGATCCCCTGGATCTGGGCCTGGAGCTGAGCGATCTGCTGCTGGATCGGCTCCGTGACCGCCGCCTTGGCGGCCGCCAGCTGCGCCTGTCCCGCGGCGACGGTCTGCGCCTGGGCCTCCAGCTCCGCCCTGGCGGCTGTCAGCTGCGCCCGTCCGTCGGCCAGCTGCGCCGCGCCCGCGTCCAGCTCCGCCCGCTTGGCCCGGATCTCCGCCCGTGCGGCCGGGATCTTCGCCATGCCCGCCTCCAGTTCCGCCGCCTGGGCGTCCAGTTCCTTCTGGGCCGCCAGCAGCTGGCCCTCGGTCCGGTTCAGCTTTTCCAGCGCCTCGTCCAGTTCCTCCTGACTCTCGCGCCTGCCGTCCTCATAGTCCAGCCAGCCCTGGTCGATCTCCGCCTGGGCGTCGTCCAGCTCCGCCTGCGCCTCCGCGCGCAGCTTCCCACAGCGCAGCTGCCCCCGGCGGTTGAGCAGGGTCTTGACCGAGGGCTCCAGCCTGTCCCGCGCGTCGGTGTAGGTCTCGGAATACAGCGGCGCGTCGATATCGCACCAGAGGCAGAGCTCATGGAAGGCCTCCGAATCGAAGGCCTCGTCTGTCAGATAGAGAAAACCGTGGATTTTGCCGGAGCCCAGGGAGCTGTCCCCCCGCACGCTGCTGAGATAGCGGGGCGAGCGGGCCAGGCCCACGATGGTATAGGTCCCGTCCGGCAGCAGCTCCAGCGTGTCTTCATCGTTCCCCGGCGCCAGGGTGACGGTCTTCCCGATATCCTCCTCCCGGAAGGCGTGGCTGTCCGCCAGACACTCCCCGGAATCTTCGGGCAGACGGCCCGCTGTCAGCACCGGGAGGCTGACCCTCTCCGGCAGGCTCATCAGGCGGTAGACGTTTTCCTCCCCCGCGAAGCGCAGAAAGGCGTCGGTAAAATAGCCGCCCTCCGCGGCGGCCACGCCCTCCAGGGCGGCAAAGGCCTCCACGTCCTCCCCGGTGAAGCCGAGAGTGGACAGCAGCTGGAAGTCATACAGCCGCTGCTCATCCAGATAACGCTCCGCGGTCCCCCGCATGGCAGGGTAGGAGCTTTTCAGTCCCGCGAAGAAGCCCACGCCCAGGGCCACGATGGCCAGGATCGCCAGGTACCGGCCCAGGCTGCCCCGGATGCTTCGCAGGAGCATGCGCATGGTATAGCGGTTCATAGGCTCACCATTCGATCTCTTCCACAGGCGTTACGGTCTCGTTCACTTCCGCGGACAGGATCGTGCCGCTTTTGACCCGGATCACCCGGTCGGCCATGCCGCACAGGGCCTTGTTGTGGGTGATGATGATCACCGTCATGCCGCTGTTGCGGCAGGTGTCCTGCAGCAGCTTCAAAATGGCCTTGCCGGTGTTGTAGTCCAGGGCGCCGGTGGGCTCGTCACACAGCAGCAGCTTGGGGTTCTTGGCCAGGGCCCGGGCGATGGCCACCCGCTGCTGCTCCCCGCCGGAGAGTTGGGCCGGGAAATTTTTCATCCGGTCCTTCAGCCCCACCTGCTCCAGCACCGCCGCCGCATCCAGGGCGTCGGCGGACAGCTTGGCCGCGATCTCCACGTTTTCCAGCGCCGTCAGGTTGGGGATCAGATTATAGAACTGGAACACAAAGCCCACGTCGCTGCGCCGGTAGCCGGTGAGCCGCCGCTTGTCGTATTGGGAGATATCCTCCCCGTCCACCAGGATGCGGCCCTCGGTCAGGCTGTCCATGCCGCCCAGGATGTTCAGCAGCGTGGTCTTGCCCGCGCCGGACTCCCCCACGATCACGCAGATCTCGCCCTTCTCGATGGTGAAGCTCACGTCGTGCAGGGCGGTGACCTGGACCTGGCCCGCCTGGTAGATCTTTTTCACATTTTCAAACTGAATGAAGCTGTTTTCCATGGCGGACCCCTCTCCCGGTATGCGATACTTCCCTAATGATATTCTATACAGGCCGCCATAAATTGTCAAACCGTAAAAAAGGAAAAGCCCGCGGAATGAATCCGCAGGCTTTCCTGAAAACTAAAATCTAAAAACTGAAAACTTTCCTCACACTTCGCCCCAGTCGGGAACCTTGACGGTGATCTGTTCCTCGGAGGACTTCTTGGCCGCCAGGGAGTAGATCAGCGCGGAGATGCCGTCGGACAGCGGGGTCTCGAATTCCCTGCCGTTCTTCAGGCTGTCCTGGAAGCTGCAGTGGGCATAGTAGATCACGTCGCCGGTGGCGTGGTCATAGGAGTCGTTGAAGGTCAGCGTCTCCACATAGGGCATATCCTCGGTCTTCCAGCTGAGCTTGGTGAATTCGAACATGCCTTCGCCGGTGAGGAAGATGGAGCCCTTGGTGCCGATATACGCGCGGGAGCAGGTGGGCACGTCGCAGGCCCAGGAGGCGGCGATGGTGCCGATGGCGCCGTTGCGCAGACGGATGGTGATGCTGGTGTGGTTGTCGAACTTGGGCACGGAAGCGATGGTGCCGGTGTAGTTGCAGGCGATGGTGTCAAAGCCGCCCGCCATGGCGGTGATCAGCTTCCAGTCGTGGGACACGGACTCCACGGTCATGCCGCAGGCCAGGTTCGGGTCGGTACGCCAGGAGGCGCCCAGGTTCTTGGCGTGGAAGCCGAAGCCGGGGCTCAGGCGGGAGAAGGCGATGTCCACGGGCTCTCCGAACATGCCGGTCTTGACCAGCTCCAGCATCTTGCGGTAGGCCGGGCGATAGTAGTGGGCAAAGCCCACCATGATCTTGGCGTCGTACTTGTCCGCCATCTCCTTGATCTTCATGGCGTCCTCCATGGTGCAGGCCACGGGCTTCTCCATGTACAGGGGGATGTGGTGCTTGAGGACCATTTCCACATAGTCCAGGCGCTTGGTGGGCGGGGTGCTGATGACCACGTAGTCGGACTTGACCACGTAATCCTCGATCTCCTCGTAGGTAGCGACGGGGCAATTGAACTCCTGGGCCACCAGGTTGGCGTTGTGCTCGCTGATGTCAAAGCCGCCGATCACCTGGCCGTCCAGACGGACGACAGCGCGGCCGTGATGACGGGCGATATCGCCGCAGCCGATCAAAAATACTTTCATGTGTATCCTCCTCTTTTTCCCGCTCAGAGCATAGCCTTCACGGTGACAACGATGTTCTCGGTGGTGATGCCGTTCATGGCCAGCAGCCGCTCATAAGGGGCGGACTGACCGAACTGGTCCTGGATGCCGATGCGCTTGACCTGGCCCTTGCCCAGATCGGCGGCCACGCAGGCCACCGCGGCGCCCAGACCGTTGATGATGTTGTGGTCCTCCACGGTGACGATCTTGCCGCAGTCCTCGATGGCGGCGGTCACGGCCTCCACGTCCAGGGGCTTGACGGTGTGCATGTCCAGCACGCGGACCTTGACGCCCTCGGCCTCCAGAACCTCTGCGGCCTCGACGGCCAGGCGCACGGTGTCGCCGTTGGCGATGATGGCGGCGTCGCGGCCGTCCCGAAGCAGCTTGGCCTTGCCGATCTCAAACTGCTCGTCCGGGCCGTAGATCTCGGGGATGGCGTCGCGGGTGAAGCGCAGGTACACGGGGCCGTACTTCTCGGCGGCGGCGCGCACCAGCTTGCGGGCGGAGTTGTAGTCGGCGGGCATGATGACGGTCATATTGGGGATGGTGGACAGGATGCCCATATCCTCGATGCACTGATGGCTGGCGCCGTCGTTGGCGGGGGTCACGCCGCCGTGGGAGCAGGCGATCTTCACGTTCAGATTGGGATAGCAGGCCTCCTGGCGGATCATTTCCACCATGCGCATGGAGCCGAAGGCCGCGTAGGTCACCACGAAGGGGATGATCCCGCAGGTGGCCAGGCCCGCCGCCACGCCGGCGGCGCTCTGCTCGGCGATGCCCACGTTGATATGCTGCTCCGGCAGGGCCTTCATGAAGGCGCCGGTCTTGCAGGACTTGCCGATGTCGGCGTCCACAACGAAAATGTTCTTGTTCTCCTTGCCCAGGGCGACGATCTCGTCGCCGAAGCCGTCACGGGTAGCGATCAAACTCATACGGCACCTCCGTTCAGTTCCAGCATGGCCTGTTTGTACTGTTCCTCATTGGGGGCGGTGCCGTGCCAGCCCACCTGGTTCTCCATGTAGCTGACGCCCTTGCCCTTGACGGTCTTGCCCACGATGCACTTGGGCTTACCGTTTTTACGCTCACGGATCTCGTCCAGCGCGTCCACCACCTGCTGCATGTCGTTGCCGTCGATGTTCCAGACCTCGAAGCCGAAGGATTCAAACTTGGCGCCGATGTCCAGCAGCGGCATGACCTGGTCGCAGGTGCCGTCCAGCTGCAGATTGTTCCAGTCCACGAAGACCACCACGTTGTCCAGCGCGTACTTGTTGCAGACGTTGGCGGCTTCCCAGATCTCGCCCTCGTCCAGCTCGCCGTCGCCCAGGACCACAAACACACGGTAGTCCCTGCCCTGGCGCTTGCCGGCCAGCGCCATGCCGGCGCCGCAGGCGAAGCCCTGGCCCAGAGAGCCGGTGGAGATGTCGATGCCGGGGCACTTCTTCATGTCGGGGTGGCCCTGCAGGATGGAGCCCTCCTTGCGCAGGGTATCCAGCACGCTCTCCTCAAAGAAGCCCTTGGTGGCCAGCGCCGCGTACTGGATGGGGCACACGTGGCCCTTGGACAGGACGAAGCGGTCCCGGTCCGGCCACTTGGGGTCGGCGGGGTCGATGTTCATTTCGCGGAAATAGGCGGCCGTCACGAACTCCGCGGCGGACAGGGAGCCGCCGGGATGGCCGGACTTGGCCTTATAGATCATGGTCACGACCTTCTTGCGCAGGTCGTTGGCGATGACCTTCAGTTCAGAAACAGAGATATCTTGCATAGGCGCGCACACTCCTTTCGCAGACATACGTTCCGGTATGGCTTACTCTTCGATCCAGGCGATGGCCCGGCCGGGAGCGCCGCTGGCGCCCTCGATCTTCAGGGGCAGGAAGGCAAAGTTCCAGCGCTCTTCTTCCAGCAGCTCCTTGGGGAGGTAAACCTCTTCGCCGTACCAGATGTTGTTGCGCAGAGCGATCTTATGGGTGGGGCCGCCGCCGTCCTCGGGCCGGGGGCCGCCGACGCTCAGGCCGTCGATGCAGACGCCCTTGACGCCGTGATCCACCATCCACTGGGCGCCTTCGGGGGTCAGGAAGGTCCAGTTATCCACATAGTCAACACCCCAGTCGCGCTTCAGGCCCAGGCCGGTGCAGAGCAGAACGATGTCGCCGGGCTTGACCTTGTCGGCGTAGCGGTCCAGCAGTTCGGGGCCGATGCCGGTGTGAACGGGCAGATCGAAGAAATCCATGGGGACAGCCTCGCCCACCAGGTTCTCGATGGGATACTCGGCGGCGTCCATACCCTCGATGAAGTGATGGCGGGGCGCGTCGAAGTGGGTGGAGGTGTGGGTGTTCATGTACAGGCGCTCGGACTGATAGCCGTCGCTGGCGATCTTGGTCTCGTAGTTGATCTCGCACAGCTCATAAGGCAGATAACCCGGGTTGTTGTGGAAGAAAGTCTGGGAGCAGTCGATGAGTTTCTTGATCTTCATGGATAGATCCTCCTGTATTAATAAAATTTTTAATAGTAGACTTATATTGAAATTACTTTCTCTTCTTGCTGTTCTTGCCGGCCACCATGCCAACGTAGACGGACACGATGATGACGATGCCGGTGACGGTGCCGGTCCAGAAGGAGTTGATGCCCAGCAGGTTGATGCCGTTGTTGATGCCCTTCTGGAGCAGGGTGCCCACCAGGGCGCCGAAGGCCGTGCCCAGGCCGCCGGAGAGGCTGGCGCCGCCGATGCAGGCCGCGGCGATGGCGTCCAGTTCCATGCCCACGCCGGAGGTGACCTCCACGTTCATCAGACGGGAAGCGCCCAGCAGGGCCGCCACAGAGGACAGGAAGCCGCTCATGGTGTAGCAGATGATCTTAACCCGGTCCACGGGGATACCGACCAGGCGGGAGGCCTCCTCGTTGGAGCCGGTGGCATAGATCCAGCGGCCGAACAGGGTCTTGCGCAGCAGCAGGTACATGACGACGACGATGATGACCATGTAAACCATGTAGTTGCGCACGCCCGGGATCATCTCGCCGCGGTTGAAGGCCTTGAAGGCCTGGAGGGTAACGGTCTGGGAGTTGCCGCCGGCGATGATCTTGGTCAGGGAGGCAGCGGCGCCCTGCATGGCCAGGGTGACAATGAAGGGGGCCATCTTGACCTTGGCTACCAGCACGCCGTTGATGAGGCCGCACAGGATGCCCACGCCAAGCGCGGTCAGGACGCCCGCCGCGATGCTCTCGGTCCGGAGCATCACCAGCACGCCGCACATGCCGGACAGGGAGTAAAGGGAACCGACGGACAGGTCGATGCCGCCGGTGATGACCACCACCAGCTGGCCCATAGTCATGATGAGCAGCGGCGCGGAAGCCTGGAGGACGTTGCGGATGTTGCTGCCCTTGAGGGCGGTGCCGGTGATAAAATGCAGGATGATGTACATGACGATCAGGATCGCAGCCATGCCCAGCTCCAGCTTGTAAGCCTTGATCAGCTTCTTGAATCTGCTTTCAGACTGGATGGTGACGGGGGTATTCTCACCCATAATGATTACACACCTTTCTTCACGGCCGGCGGTCTGCCGGCGCTTTTTTGTTTCACGGATTTATCGGGAATGCCTCACGTGCCCTCAGCATGGGCGATGTAACGCATCATGTTTTCTTCTGTGATCTCATCACCGGACAGGACGTTCTCGCCCCTGCCGTCGCGCATGACGATGACCCGGTCGCACAGGATCTCCAGCTCGTTGAGCTCCGAGGATACCACCAGGACGCCGGCGTTGTTCTCCGCCGCCATGCTGCGGATCCGCTGGTAGATCTCCTCCTTGGTGCGAACGTCCACGCCGCGGGTGGGCTCGTCCAACAGGATGAGCTTGGCTTCGTCGATGATCCAGCGGCCGAAGAGCAGCTTCTGCTGGTTGCCGCCGGAAAGCGCGCTGGGTGTGCAGTCCTCCGCGGGGATCTTGATCTGGATCTTATTGATCACGTCCCGGAAGATCTTCTGCTCCAACAGGCTTTTAATGGACATCTTCTTGTCCAGATTCCGGTGTCCCATGATGATGGTCTCCAGGATGGGCTGTCCGAAGAACAGGCCGCTGATGGCCCGGTCCTCACCCACATAGGCCATCTTGCTGCGCAGCGCCTTGGCCGGGTTCGTCGGGTCATAGCTCTCGCCCATGTACTCAAAGTGCATGTCGTCACGCACCTTGCCGCCCCAGATGGCGCGGAGCACGGAGCTTCTGCCGGAGCCGGCCAGACCGGCCAGGCCGACGATCTCACCCTCGTGGATCACATAGTCCTGGCTTCCGCCCTCAAAACCGAAGCGCAGCACCGGCTGGCGCTTGTCGATCTCCTCCAGGGACGTCTTGACGACTTCCTCGCTCTCCAGCTTCTCGCCCAGCATCTCGGTGACGATATCGTCGTCGGAGATCTGGCTCATGGGCCTGCCGTCCACCACCAGGATGCCGTCCCGCAGGATGGAGATGCGGTCGCAGATCTCACGGATCTCGTTCATACGGTGGGAGACGAAAATGATTGCGATATCCTGCTTGACCAGCTCGCGGATGACCGCGAACAGGTTTTCGGTCTCTTCAAAGTTCAGGGAAGAGGTGGGCTCATCCAGCAGGATGATGGATGCGTCCTGTCCGATGGCGCGGGCGATCTCGATCATCTGCATCTGATCGGCGCGCAGATTGCCCACCACGTCGCGGACGCCGATGCCCTCGCCGCCTCTGCCCAGACGGGCCAGTGCGGCCGCCGCAACCCGGTCGGATTCCGCCCAGTCATAGCGGCCCTTTTTGTTGACGCTGTCCACGCCCATGGCGATGTTCTCCGACACGGTCAGGTGCGGCACCAGGGAAAGCTCCTGGTACACCACCGCCACGCCCTTGCGCAGCGCGTCCTTGGGATTGTTGAAGGTGACCTGCTCCCCGTTGAGGATGATCTCGCCTTCATTGGGTTTGTGGGCGCCCGCTATGATCTTGATCATGGTGGATTTGCCGGCGCCGTTGGCGCCCATCAGGGCATGGATCTCGCCCGGAAGCACGGTCAGTCCGGCATTTTTCAGCGCGACGTTGGCGTCGTACGCCTTCATTATGTTTTTCAGTTCCAGAATAGGAGCCTTCGTTTCAGTCATAACAATTCTCCGCCTAAAATCAGTTTTTCCCAAGAGAGAGGACCCGAGGGTCCTCTCTCCAGTTTTTCTCTATTTACAGATCAATAATCGCCGGCAGAAGCGGGATAGGTGAGCTTCAGAACTTCCTGGATGGCGGGATCGTCGATGTTGTCGCCGGTGACCAGGGGTTCGGGAGTCTGGATGACCTTCGCGTCGGCAGGCAGACCGCTGATGGCCTTGAAGGCCTCAACCGCAGCCCAGTAGCCCTGGCCGACAGCTTCCTGCACGACCTGGCCGTCCATCAGGCCTTCGCGCATGTACTTGGTGGACTGAGGGGAACCGTCGGAGGAGACGATGGAGATCTTGCCGGTGAGGCCGGCGTTCTCGAGCACGTCAACAGCGGCGGTGCCGGCCTGCTCATACATGCAGTAGATGCCGGTGGCCTCGGGGTGAGCAGTCAGCAGGTCGTTGCAGATGTTGGTGGAGTCGGAAACGGTCAGGTCCTTGGTCTGGGAGACCTGAGCGATGGTCACGCCGTTCTCCTGGCAGGCAAGCTCCAGGCCGGCCATCTTGGCCTTGGCGTTGTCGCGGTCCAGAGGCAGGGAGATGACAACGATGGAGTCGCCGCCCAGAGCCTTGGCCTTCTGGCACAGATAGGTGCCGGCGTCGTAACCGGAGCTGTAGTCGTCAGCGGAGATGAAGCAGAAGTAGTTGTCGGTGGTGGAGCCGATGGCGGCGATGGTCACGGGGATGTCCTCATCCTCGCAGGGATCCAGAACGGAAGCGCAGGAGGTGGAGGACACGGGGCTCAGGACCACAGCGTCGACGCCCATGGTAACGGCGGTCTCAGCATTGTTGGCCTGCTTGGCGTCGCTGTTCTCGGCGACCAGGGTGGTGTAGGTGGCGCCGAACTCTTCGCAAGCCATGCGCACGCCGTCCTCAACCCACTGCCAGTACTCGATATCGAGAGAGGGGGCCAGGTAAACGATCTTCTTGCCTTCCACGCTGATGCCATCCTTGGAGATATCGTCGGTGTAGAAGTTCTCAGCGGCGGGAGCGGCTTCCTCAGCGGGGGCAGCTTCCTCAGCAGGGGCGGCCTCTTCGGCGGGAGCGGCTTCCTCGGCGGGAGCGGCTTCCTCGGCGGGAGCCTCAGTGGCGGCAGGAGCAGCGGTGGTGCTGGAGCCGCAGGCGGCCAGAGCCAGGACCATGATGAGAGCCAGTGCAAGTGCAATGATTTTCTTCATTTTCTTCCTCCTAAAATATTTGTTTGTGAAATTTGCTCAATGTTGAACATTGAACTTTACGCTTCTACTAATACCATAGAATCCTTATACAGTCAAGCGTTTTTGTCTATTTCGTGCAAAATTTGGTTACTCGCATAAAACGCGGGCCGGTTTTTGTTGATTTTATATAATGTTATTCGTTTGACAAGCATTTTCTCCCGAATTTTTTTGTTGATTCGTCCAAACTTCCAGCGCTTGACAGCCGTATACTTTCTTGTTAAGATGCTTACGGACGAGAGAGAGTATGTTTTTTTAGGAGTATCTGATGGATATCGTGAAACTCAGCAACGACACCGTAAAGCAGATCATCGACGCTTTTACACAGCAGCTGCTGGACGGCCGCCTGAAGCCCGGCGACCGGATCCCCACCGAGGTGGAGCTGAGCGAGCAGTTCGGCGTGGCCCGGAACACCGTCCGGGAGGCCATCAAGATCCTGGTGGCCATGGGCGTGCTGGAGATCCGTCGGCCGGTGGGCACCTTTGTGCGCGACGGCTTCAGCGAGCCGATGATCAATCCCCTGCTCTACGGGGTGATCCTCAGCCGTGGCGACAGCTACGATGAATTGCTGGATCTGCGGGAGATCATGGAGACCGGCACCATGCTGACCGTCATCCGCAACGCCAGCGACGAGGAGATCCGGTCGCTGGAGGCGCCTCTGCACGCCCTGCGGGACGCCTGTCTTGCGCCGAAGCCCAAGGTGCGGGACGTGTTCTTCCTCGACAATGCGTTCCACGAATGCATGATGGCGCTGGCCCACAACCGGATGGTGGAGAAGATCGCCGAGACCGTGCGCACCATGACCCACAGCATGCGGCTGGAGAGTGTGGAGCTGATGCTGCAGGCCGGCCGGGGCGAGGAACTGTACCTGGTTCACGAGAAGCTGTATCGTCTCTTGGCCACGCGGGACGTGGCCGGCGTATACGGCGAGATCCGCGGCACCTACTTTGTCCCCGACGAGGAGCAGCGCGTGGTCTCCCTGGCCCAGCAGTAACACTGCCGGGCGGGAACGCCCTTTCATAAACAAAAAGCGTGGACACCCGACAGACTCGGGTGTCCACGCTTTTTCTATGCTTTTATATGTCCGCGCTGCGCCTATGCCTCCAGAGCTTCCAGATCTTCTGTCTCTGCCCGCCGGATACGACCTCTGCCGCTGTCGCCGCCCACGATCAGCGGCACGTATTCCAGGATCAGCGAAGAGGTGTCCAGACCGTACCATTTGACCTTGGACCCCGCCGCCTTGCGGATGGAATACTTGGCGTTCAAGATAAATTCATCCAGGGAGGAGAGCTCCGTCTTGGTGTTGACATTCTTGTGGATGATACAGAACTTGAAAGTGCCCACAGTGGACCCGCCGTAGATGGAATACTTCTTGTCCTGCCTGGGCAGCTCGCCCCGGGCCTGCAGATCCTGTACGATCTGCCGCAGATAGACGTTGATGCGCTGGGAGCACCGGAAACCCAGATTCAGCCGGATGCGGTAGATGAAGTCCGTGTCGTAGGTCTCCAGCTGATAGTTCATGGTGTCCGGATCGTTGAGCACGTTCACACTGACGAACCAGTAGGCCTGGGCCCGTTTACTATCCTTGTCCAAAATGGAATAGAGGATGTCCCGGTCCATGACCTCCGGGTCGGCGCCGCCTTCCAGATAGACCAGGTTGTGGGCCAGCAGGGGGATCTCGGTATCCTCGTGCAGGGCCTTCAGGCTGGGGATATGCTCCCGGATCGGCAGCCGTGTACTGTACTTCTTCTCCAGCTGGGTGCCCCGGTACCAGATGATCATGAGGATCAGCAGCAGCAGGGTAACGATCACAGTCACATAGCCGCCGTGGGTGAACTTGCTGAGGCTGGAGATGAAGAACACCGCCTCGATCATCCCGAAGACCAGCAGCACCACAAAAGACAGCAGCGTGCGATGCCGGCATTTGCGCAGATAGACGGAAATCAGCAGCGTGGTCATCAGCATGGTGACCGTGATGGCCAGACCATAGGCCGCCTCGATCCGCGCGCCGGAGCGGAAATAGAGCACGATGGCGCTGCAGCCGATCCACAGCACTGTGTTGACCACGCCGATGTACAGCTGGCCCTTGGTGTCCGCCGGATAGCGGATCTCCAGATGGGGCAGCAGGTCCAGCCGGATGGCCTCCGACACCAGGGTGTAGGAGCCGGTGATCAGCGCCTGGGAGGCGATGATCGCGGCGGCCGCGCTCAGAACGACGGCGAAGGGCCGCAGCAGCCCCGGCAGCATCAGGAAGAAGGGGTTCATATCCTCAAGGGCAAGCAGGGCGGTGTTGGCCTGGTTCCGGATGATCCAGGCGCCCTGGCCCATATAGTTGGCAATCAGGCAGAGCTTGACAAAGGGCCAGCTGAAATACACGTTCTCCCGGCCCACATGGCCCATGTCCGAATACAGCGCCTCCGCGCCGGTGGTGGCCAGAAAGACGCTGCCCAGGATCATGAAGCCCAGCTTATTATAGGGGCTGAGCAGGATCTGCACGGCGTAGATGGGATTGAAGGCCTTGAGCACCACCGGCAGCTCGAGCACGTGGACCAGGCCCGTGACCCCCAGAAACGAGAACCACAGCAGCATGACCGGGCCGAAGGCCTTGCCGATGCGGCTGGTCCCCGCGTGCTGCACGGAAAAGAGCAGGGTGATGATCAGCAGCGTGATGGCCACGACCTTCCACTGTCCGCTGCCCAGAAAGCGGTTCATGCTCTCAATGCTGCGCAGGCCTTCCACCGCCGTGGTGACCGTGACCGCCGGGGTCAGCACACCGTCGGCCAGCAGCGCCGCGCCCCCCAGCATGGCGGGCAGGATCAGCCACTTGCCGAAGTCCTTTACCAGCGCGTACAGGGAGAAGATGCCGCCCTCGCCGTGGTTGTCCGCCTTCATGGCGATGAGCACGTATTTGATGGTGGTCAGCAGGGTGATGGTCCATATCACCAGCGACAGGGAGCCGATGATGAACTGCTCATTGATCTGGTTGATGCCGCCGTTGCCCTCCACGATCGACTTCATGACGTACAGCGGAGACGTGCCGATGTCGCCGTAGACGATGCCGATGGTCACCAGAAACATGCCGAAACGAAAGCCCTGTTTTTGCTTCATATAGATCCCTGCCCTTTCCTTACAGCTTGAGCATACGGTAGCCTACACCGATCTGGGTCTGGATATACTGGGGCGCGGCCGGCTGGGACTCCAGCTTTTTGCGCAGCGTGGCCATAAAGACCCGCAGCGAAGCGATATTGCTTTCGCCGCCGCCGCCCCAGACGTTCTGGATGATATAGTTATGGGTCAGCACCTTGCCCACGTTCCGGGACAGCAGACACAGGAGCTTGTACTCCATGGGCGTCAGCTTCAGCTCCTCATCGTCCAGATAGGCGCAGCCCGCCGCATAGTCGATGCGCAGCTTCCCATTTCGGAACACCGCGTCCGCCCCGGGCTCCAAGGCTGCCTGGCTCAGCCGCCGCTGGGTCACCCGCAGCCTGGCCAGCAGCTCCGCCACGGAGAAGGGCTTGGTCAGATAGTCGTCCGCCCCGGCGTCCAGGGCCTCGATCTTGTCCGTGTCCTCGCTGCGGGCGCTGATGACGATGATGGGCGTATTGGTCCAGGAGCGGATGCGCCGGATCACCTCGATGCCGTCCATATCCGGCAGCCCCAGATCCAGCAGGATGATGTCCGGATTGTGGCAGGCGGCCTCCATGAGAGCGGTCTGCCCGTTCATGGCGGTCAGATAGCGGTAATCGTTGGCCTTCAGCGTGACGGTGATCAGATTGCGCACCGGCGCGTCGTCCTCCACGATCTCGATTAACAGTTTATCCATGCAAAGGTACCTCCTCCGTCGGGAGCGTAAAGGAAAACGCCGCGCCCCGGGGCTCATTGTCGCTGACCCAGATCCGCCCGCCGTGGGCGGTGACGATGGCCTTGCACAGGGCAAGGCCCAGGCCGATGCTCCGTCGGCCGTCCGAAGGCTTGCTGTCGCCTACGTAAAACATGTCGAAGATCTTTTCCTGCTCTCCGGCGGGGATGCCGTAGCCGTCGTCCGCCACAGTGACCAGGGCCATGTCCCCCTGCCGCGAGGCGGCAATGCGGATGGTGGAATCCGGAGGCGAATATTTGATGGCATTGTCGATCAGGTTCACCAGGACCTGCACGACGAGCCGTGCGTCACAGTGCACCAGCAGCAGCTCCGGCACCGGGTCCAGGAGGATGGTCTGCTTCTGCTCGGCGGGGCGGATATGCTGCACCGCCTCGGTGAGGATATCCTCCAGCAGCTCCGTGCTCAGCTTCAGATTCGTCTTGTCGTTTTCCAGCCGGGTGCTGGCCAGCAGGTTCTCCACCAGATTGATCAGCCACAGGGAATCCTCATAGATATCCCGGTAAAGTCCCTTCCGGGTCTCCTCGTCGAAGCACCCGCCCTCGGTGAGCAGATTGCTGGCGTTGCCGGAGATGGAGGTCAGGGGCGTGCGCAGATCGTGGGAGATGGTGCGCAGCATGGTGGAGCGCAATCGCTCATTTTCCACCAGCACCGCGGCCTCTTCCTTTTCCCGGGCGTTCTTTTCATTTTCCAGCGCCAGGGCGCATTCGCCAAGCACCGACAGCAGGATACTGTGCTCCGCGGCCTCCAGCGCCTGCCGGCGTATGTCTACGCCCGCGATGGCGTACGTATTTTCCCCTACGTGCATGGGGAAATACCGCCAGTCCGCCGAGGCTGCGCTTTCGTTGCGCTCCAGCACCCTGTCCAGGGTCTCCCGCTGGGCGTCCGCATCGAAACCCTCGCAGGTTTCGGACAGCAGCACCGTCCGATATGCGCCCGCCTCCGCCTCCAGGATGGCGAAGGGCTGGCTCAGCAGCTTCCCCAGCTGCTCGCCGCACACGGCCAGGATCTCCTCCCGCGTCTTGCCCTTGGCCAGCATCTGGTCGGTGTCGGAGATGATCTTGGTGCGATAGGCGGTCCGGGCCGCCTGGGCGGCGGTGCTTTTCAGCCGGATGGCCAGAGTGCCCGTGATCCAGGCGGTCAGGAACATGACCACGAAGGTCACCGGGTAGCCCACCTCATAGGCGTTGAGGGTAAAGCGGGGCTGCACGAAGAAATAGTTGAACAGGAACACAGACGCGATGGCCGCCGCCAGACTGTAGCTCCGGTGAGAGGTCAGTGTGGAGATCAGCAGCACTCCCAGCAGATAGGCCATCATGATGTTGGAGTTGGTAAAGCCCAGACGGTCGAACAAGGTGCCCAGCAGCGTAGCCGCCGCCAGCACCGCCAGGGTCACCGCCATGTCGGTCCCCACCTGGCGCAGGCCGGGGATGCTGCCCGCCGGCCGCCGGTAGGCCGCGCGGCGCTTGCCGTCCGGGATCACATGGACCTCCGCGTCCGGGATGTAACGGACAAGCGTGTCGGTCAGACTGGGCTTGGGAAAGAACTTCCTGCCGGGGAAATCGCTCTGCCCGATGACGATCCGGCCGATGCCGCTGAGCCGGGCATACTCCGCGATCTGAAAGGGCACGTCGTCCCCGCTGACCGTTTCGATCTGGGCGCCCAGCCGGGCCGCCGCCTCCATATTCTCCTGCAGGCGCGCCTTGTCCGCCGCGCCGAGGCTGCTGTGCTCCGGCGTCTCCACGAACAGGGCCAGCAGCTCGCTGCCGTCCCCGGCGGCCATACGCGCCGCGGTGCGGATGATCCGCTCGTTGGACGGCGCGCTGGACAGGCAAACCAGAATCTTTTCTTTCTTCTCCTCCATGTTGTCTCCTTCCGTCAAGGTCCTCCCGACCTTCTTACCGGAAGCGATCCTATGCCATACTTCTTTATTCTGGCATATGGACTTTTAACACGGGATAAAGAGTCTCGCCGAAACATTAAAATTGCATTAAGACCGGCGCCCCACGGTATAAAGCACGACCCCCCATCCGCGGCTTCTGCCGCGGATGGGGGGTCGTGGTTTCTCAGCCGGGGCGTGTCGCCGTCCCGGCCATCCGGGCAATGGATATCAGATATCGTGGCAGACCTTGCCGGGGTTGAGGATGCCGTCCGGGTCGAAGACCTTCTTGATGGCAGCCATCAGACCGAAGGCCGTGTCGCCCACGGACTGCCGCAGATACTCCTTCTTCGCATGGCCGATGGCGTGCTCGCCGGATACCTGCCCGCCAAACTCGTTGCACTTGGCATAGCACTTGTCCATCACCAGCTTGTTCTTCTCCAGGAACTCTTCCAGGCCCAGCTCGTTGGAGCATACGTAGATGTGCAGGTTGCCGTCGCCCGCGTGCCCGAAGGACCGGATCCGCATCCCGTACTCGTCGCCCACTTCATGTACATAGTTCAAAAAGTCCGCGATCCGCTCCACCGGCACCACCACGTCCATCTCGTCCATCAGCTTCGTGTCCGCCTCGATGGCCGTCAGAAACGCGCTCCGCGCCGCCCAGACCTTGTCCTTCTGCGTGGAGGAATCCACCACCAGCACGTCGTACGCGCCCGTCTCTTCCGCCACTTCCGCCAGACCGAACATCTTCTGCTCCAGGATCTCCGGGTTGTCGCCTACGCAGGTCACCAGAATATACGCCCCAGCTTCCATGCCGTTGACCACCGGCGGGAACGCCTCCTCGCCCGTGTACGCAGCCGAGGAGTCCACGATGTCTCTCTCCATGAACTCGATGGACTGGGGATCCAGGCCCGCCAGCTTCACCTTCGGCACCGCCGCGATGGCCGTCGCCACGTCCGCATAGGGCACGATAAAGCTCATGTCCATCTTCGGCGCCGGGATCAGCTTCATCGTCAGCTCCGTGATGATGCCCAGCGTGCCCTCAGACCCGATGATCAGGTGCAGCAGGCTGTAGCCCGAGCTGGTCTTGCACACCGTGCGTCCGATGTTCACGATCTCGCCGCTGGGCAGCACCACCGTCATCGCCAGCACGTAGTCTCTCGTGACGCCGTACTTCACCGCGCGCATGCCGCCCGCGTTCGTGCTCACGTTGCCGCCCACTGTGCCCGTCTTCTCACCGGGATCGGGCGGATACATCAGGCCGTGCTGCAGTGCGTCCGCCGCCAGCGTCTGCAGCAGCACGCCCGGCTGGATATGCACCGCCAGGTTATTCATGTCGTAGGACAGGATCTTGTTCATCTTGCTGGTGCACAGAATGATGCCCCCGTGGATCGGCACGCAGCCGCCCACCAGACCCGTGCCCGAGCCGCGCACCGTCACCGGCAGCTTGTTCGCGCTCGCCAGCTTCATGATCGCGCTGACTTCCTCCGTGCTCTGGACAAACACCACCGCTTCCGGCATGTGCTTGCCATACAGCGGCATCTCGTCTCTGGCGTAATCCTCATTGATGTCCTCGCCCATCAATACCTGTTCCGCACCGACGATCTTCTTCAGCTCTTCCGCCAGTTCCGGCGTCAGCTTCCCGTATTCTGCCATA
>Ga0310695_10005809_pt1 | contig 21092 bp, 16 predicted proteins | sample RumenRJG_04DNA_FD_203882 | JGI IMG/M metagenome (GOLD analysis project Ga0310695, IMG submission 203882) | Bovine rumen microbial communities from Lethbridge, Alberta, Canada - RJG_04 (v2) (version 2) | ecosystem: Host-associated > Mammals > Digestive system > Stomach > Rumen | place: Canada...
TACCGAGGACTACCGCAATCCTGTCGGCATCGACAAGAGTGTTGTCCACTTCTCTTGGCAGCTCGAGAGCGAGCAGCGCGGCGTGGTGCAGACAAGCTACAACGTGCAGATTGCCACCGATGCCGCTTTCGGCAACGTCGTGTGGCAATCGGGAACCGTCAACTCCGACGCAAGCGTGTTTGTCGAGGCCAACGGCTTTACGCCTGCTGCCGAGACACGCTACTACTGGCGCGTCACTGTTACGGACAACAAGGGCGAGACGGCTACCAGCACCGAGAAGGCATACTTCGAGACAGGCCTGATGACCGCAAACGGTTGGGCCGGAACGCATTGGATCAAGACCAGCACCAACGAGGCCGGTTCCGAAAGCGAAGGTCCCATCACGGATTACGAGGTGGAGGTGAAGTTCAACATCAAGCAACTGGCAGCGGGACTCATCTTCGCCGCCTCCGACCACAGCAACTACTACATGTGGCAGGTCAACACGAACGGCAGCGTGCGCTTCCGTCCGCACCGCTGGAGCGGCGGCAACCCGTCCCTCATCTCCGAGGCTGCCATCACACGTGTCAGCGTTAAGAACAACGAACAGCACACCTTGAAGGTAGTCGTTACGAATGCAAATGTGGCAAAAACCTACATCGACAATGTGCTGATTGATTCCCGTACCGGCGACTTCACTTATGGCGACTTCGGTTTCCGCGAGGACTACGACAACGGCAACCAGCCAGAGCAAGCCTACTTCGACGACTTCATTGTCAGGAGCGGCGACAAGGTGCTCCTCGAAGAGCACTTCGACGGCTCATCCTGCATGTTTGCCAGCGGCACGCTGCAGGACGGACAGTTCTACGTCTCTGGCCCTGCCACCTACGCTTGGCAGCAGAAAGTGGCAAAGCCTGTTCGCTTCGATGTGGAGTATGACTTTACCCTCGTCAATGACAACGCCAGTATCTGCTTCAGCGCAACCTCCAGCGACACCTACATGATGTGGGCCATCAACACATTCGATGTCAGTCAGCCCGTCGTGCGCCGCCACGTCTATCTGAACGGCAACCTGACCTACAGCGATACGCCCATCACAGCTTTCAGCAAGACTGACCTCCTGGGCAAGCAGCACCATGTCGTCCTCGAATGCGAGACACCATTCGTGCGTACTTATATAGATGATGTTCTGGTCGATACCTATCAGGACACGCAGGGCGTGCTTGCCATTGGCGACCTCGGCATGCGCGTCAGTGCGACAGGCAACGAGCGCGAGAGGGCCTACTTCGACAACATCGTGCAGACCGTCTATGACGAAGAGGGCAACGGCACCGTGACCTTCAGCGAAGACTTCGAGGGCGCGGGCAATGCCTTCAATGCCACCGACATCCGCGACTACGGAGGCAGCCGCCAATGCTACATGGAGGCCGCAGCAGGCAGCGCCAAGCGACTCATGCAGCAGGACGGCAGCATCGTCCCCGGCGTGCCCATGTTCCGCAAGACATTCGAGTTGAGCAGCGCCGTGCGTCGCGCTCGCCTCTATGCCACAGGTCTCGGCGTCTATAACGTCTTCATCAACGGAGAGCGCGTAGGTCAGACCGACGACGACGGCAACACCCTCTATGACGAACTCAAGCCCGGCGCTACGGAGATGAAGAAGACCGTCTTCTACACCACCCACGACGTGACGGCCCTCCTGCAAGAAGGCAAGAACGCCATCGGTGCCGAAGTGTCGAGCGGATGGTGGAACGGTGCCATCGTTCACGGCATGTACGGTGGCAAGCCCAATGCCCTCCGCGCTCTGCTCAAAATAGAGCTGGAGGACGGCAGCACTCAGGTCATTCCCACCGACCTCACGTGGCTCAGCAACACCAACGGCCCGCTGCGCAAGGGCGACATCTATAACGGCGAGACCTACGATGCCCGCCTTGAGAACGGTCAGTTCACGCCTGATTACGACGACAGCAACTGGTTTGGTGTGGCCGAGAGCAACGACTTCAAGGGCGAGATTCGTGCCTTCGAAGGTCCTGCCATCATGGCCGTCGAGTCGCTGCGCCGCTATCCGCAGACCATTCAGATTTACGAGGGCACAAAGCCCAACGGCAAGACTTTCGGCGCGATTAACGTCGTGGAAGAGGTGACGGGGCAGAACAGCTTCAGCCTCTCCGCAGGACAGACTGCCGTCATCGACCTCGGCCAGAACGCTTCCGGTTGGGTGAGCTTCACCGCAAAGGGCGCAAGCGGCACGAAACTACGCTTCCGCTTCGGCGAGATGCCCAACACGACGGGCGACCGCGGTCGCGGCGACGACGGCCCCGCCGGTTCCGTCTATACCGAGAACCTGCGCTCCGCAGAGGCCACGCTCTACTATACCCTGAAGGGCGCGACAGAGGGCGAGTCCTTCCACCCCACAACCACCTACTTCGGCTTCCGCTACATTGAGGTGACCAGCTCGGCCGACGTGGAACTCACGAACGTCATAGGCGAGACCGTCACCAGCGCCGTCGAGGAGAAGTCTTCGTTGCGCACCAGTCACGAGGACGTCAACAAGCTCTACAGCAACGTCATGTGGGGACAGCGCTCCAACTTCGTCAGCGTGCCCACCGACTGCCCGCAGCGCGACGAACGCATGGGTTGGACGGCCGACACGCAGGTCTTCTCGCTGACCGGCCTCTATAACGGCGACACCCGCAACTTCTACAAGAAGTGGATGCGCGACATGCGCGACTCCCAGCGCTCGGACGGCGCATATCCCGTCATTGCTCCCTATCATTGGGGCGTGGAATATGCTTCGACAGGATGGTCGGAGGCAGGCATCATCGTTCCGTGGAACGTCTATATGATGACGGGGGACAAGGCTATCCTTCGCGACAACTTCGAGGCCAACGAACGCTACATGCAGTTCCTCACGACCAAGAGCGGCGACGGCTATCAGTACAACGGCTCCGACCCCATTCACGGCGACTGGGTGGCCTACGTTTCTACCGATGGCCGCTACATCAGCGTCTCCTACTACGCCTATACCGCCGACCTCATGGCCCGCACCTGCCGCGCCCTCTCGGAATCAGAAGGCGACATCTACAGTCAGAAGGCTGAGCAGTACGAGCAGCTCTTCCAGAATATCAAGGCCGAGTGGCAGAGCCGTTATCTGAACAGCAACAAGGTGCCCACGCAAGGCACCCAGTGCGGCTACCTCATGGCGCTGCGCTACAACCTGCTGCCCGATGAGTCATCCATTACTCGCACCCGCAACTACCTGCATCGTGCCATCGCTAACAATACCTACAAACTCAATACAGGCTTCCTTGGGACTGCCATCTTGAACCAAACGCTTACCGAGAACGGCTTCATCGACGATGCCTATACCCTGCTCCTGCAGCGCAACGACCCCTCTTGGCTCTATAGCGTCGACCAAGGCGCCACAACCATCTGGGAACGCTGGAACTCCTACACGGTGGCCAAAGGTTTCGGGCCCGTCAGCATGAACTCCTTCAACCACTACGCTTACGGAGTGGTGGCCGAATGGATGTACCACCACATGGCAGGCATTGCTCCCGACGAGGCACAGCCCGGCTTCAAGCACATCCTGCTCCAGCCCTATCCCGACACGCGCAACACCTTGCGCTATAGCCAGAAACGCATCACGTTCGTCGATGCCGACTTCGCCTCCGACTACGGTCAGATAAAGGCAGAATGGCAATGCGACGGCACAAAGGAGATGACCTATCACATCACCATCCCCGCCAATACCTCCGCCTCATTGCGCCTGCCCATAGAAGACGGGCTCTACATCTACGAGAGCGGCACGATAGCAGAAGAGGCAGAAGGCGTGGAGTACATCGGCACTGCTGACGGCTATGCAACCTTCGAGGTGGGCTCCGGCGAATATCTCTTCTCTGTCAGCAACGAAAGTCCCGACGGCATCAAAGCCGTAGAAGACAACAGACAACAGACAACGGACAACGGGCTGTTACCCGCCTACAACCTCAGCGGCCAGCAAATCGTATATAGTAAATTGTCAAATAGTAAATTTCCTCAGGGTATCGTCATCACCGGCGGCAAGAAGATTGCAGTAAAATGAAGCATCAGGGAAGAAACATTCTGCGCATCTCAGTGCTGCTGTGCTGCCTGTGGTGCCAAAGTTGCCAGTCATGGGGCGAAGAAACGCCTTTGCTCGAGACAAAGGAGTTTGCCAAGCCCTCCATGTCGTGGCGCCCCATACCTCTATGGTTCTGGAACAACACGCAGGTGTCTGTCTCGCCCCTCGTTCAGCAGCTTGGGCAGATGGTTGAAACGGACGGCTATGGCGGCTGTGCCATCCTGCCTTTCGGCACAGGATTCCGTCCCGACTATCTTTCTGAAGGCTACTTCCATCTCTATGGCGAGGCAGTCAGCAAGGCCCGTGCTCTGGGCGCTCACATGTCCATCTACGACGAGTATGGCTTCCCCAGCGGAAGCATGGGCGCCATCAACGGCTCAGGCGTGACAACCTTCATGAACAATCACCCCGAGCATACCATCAAGCGACTCGACAAGACGGAGTACCGCGTGGGCAGCGGTGCCACCTTCAATCGCCAGATAGCCCTCCAAGGAAAGCTCATGTCGGTTGTGGCTTGGAACACAAACACCAAGGAGATTGTTCCGCTGCGCGACTATTATGACGAGGAGACCGGTCAGGTGACGTGGACAGCTCCCAAGCAATCCGGTTGGCGCGTGATGGTGTGCCAGTGCGTCAAGGACGGTGACCCGAATGTCGACTATCTGTCCTCCGAAGCCGTCAGCCTGTTCATTCAGGACACGCACGAGGCTTACTACCAGCACTTTTCCGACGATTTCGGCCAGACCATCGTCTCCACCTTCTTCGACGAGCCCACGATGTACAGGGCGCAGGGACGAATGTGGACAGGCGACTTCAACGAGCAGTTCGAGGCACGCTACGGTTTCTCGCCCGAAGCACTCTATCCAGCCCTTTGGTACGACATAGGCGACAAGACGGCCTACGCCAGGAACCTCCTTTTCAGCCTGCACTCCACGCTCTATAGCGAGGGCTTCATGAAGACCATCAGCGACTGGGCAACAGAGCACGGCATCCTTGCCACCGGGCATCAGGATCAGGAGGAAATAGTGAACCCGACTTGTGTGTCGGGCGACCTGATGCTTGTGGGGAAACACCTCGCAATGCCCGGCATTGACAAGATAGGTGGCGGCCGTCCGACCGAGGACTTCTACAAGGTGGTGTCCTCGTCGGCCAACAACTGGGACAAGGCCTTCGTTATGTCCGAGACGTATGGCGCTATGGGCAACATCTCGGTCGAGACGCTCTATCAGATAGCCATCGAGCAGTACACGAAGGGCATCAACCATCTGATTCCCCATGCCGTCTGGTACAACGATGGCGACGTCACCTTCCTGCCCGAACTGTCGTGGCGCAATCCTCTCTACAACACCGAGCTGCCCCGCTTCAACGCCTTCCTTTCGCGACTGAACTATGTGCTGGCTCGCGAAGGACGCCATGTGGCAGATGTGGCTGTGCTCTATCCCATACAGACGCAATATGCAGGGCATTACTTCGACGGGCCGAAGGGTTACTACGAAGGCGGCGTCGATGTGCCGGGAACGGACTATCCGCAGGTGTCGCACTATCTGACCGACGACCTCGGCATCGACTTCACCTACCTTCATCCCGAGGTTCTCGATGACCGCTGCACCGTGGCCGACGGTTTGCTCAACATGAAAAACACCATCAACCATGAGCATTTCTCTGTCATCGTTCTCCCTGGCGTAAGAGTCATCTCGCTGAGCAACATGCGCAAGATTAAGGAGGCATGGGAGCAGGGCGTCAAGGTCATCTTCACCACGCAACGCCCTCAGCAGGCCGCCGATGGCGCGGAGGGTAATGCAGAGGTGCAAAGCATCGTCGCCAGTATGCTAGATGCCACAGAGAACAAGGCATACTTCCTGCCCTCGCCATCTGCCAGCACGTTGGCCGAGGTGATGGAGGAGTGCCTCCCGGAGCGCGACGTGCTTTTCTCGGAAGGCACGCACCCCTTCAATTATATACATAAGGTAATAGACGGCCACGACGTCTTCTTCTTTGGCAACGTAGACGCCACTTCCGCCACAAACACTATCCGCGTGAAGACGACGGCCTCGAAGTTGACGCTGCTCGACCCACATTCGGGCAAGACGACAGACCTTTCCCAAAGCGACGGGGGAACTTTTAGCCTAACGCTGCGTCCCAGCCAGTCGGTCTTCCTTGTGGATGACGCCTTGCTCCTCAAGAACGGTTCTCCCGTCGACCCCGCAGACGAGCGGCGTTCATATACAATAGAGATGCAGGCAGAAGTGGGACAACTCTCGGCAGGCGTATGCTTTTCCATAACCGATGCAGGGAGCTACTACATGTGGCAGTTCAATGCCTCCGACCCGCAGCATCCCCGCCTGCGTCCCCATCGTTGGCTTGGCGGCAGCGTCTCCCTCTTGGGAGAAGTGGACTTGCCCAGCACCGTCAGCATACAGACCGGCCATCCCTTCAAGGTAAGGCTCGAGATAGAGGATGAGGCTTATGTCAAGACCTACATCGACGATGTCCTTGTCGATGAGCGGAGCGGCAGCTTTGCTTTCGGCAGGATTGGGTTCCGCCAGTCGCACGACGATGCATACGGCAAGACAGAGATTGCTTGGTTCGATGATGTAAGCATCAGGCTAAAGTCGGGCAGTGTGGTCTTCTCTGAAGACTTCTCTTCCTCCAATCCCTTCTCTGACGGCAGCATCGTGTCGGGCAGGCTGAAGGTGGCAGGGCAGATGTCTCGCGACATCCTCGCTTGGCTTCAAGAAACGCCCGACGGCATTGGCGCAATAGAAGACAACGGACAACGGACAACAGACAACAGACAACGGACTGCCTACAACCTCAGCGGCCAGCAAATCGTAAATCGTACATCGTCAAATCGTAAATGGTCTCGGGGTATCATCGTCTCCGGCGGCAGGAAGATACTGATGAAATGAACGACACTATACATTATATATAATATAACCTTTAACATCAAACAACACAATCATGAGAAAGAGACTTTTAGTGATGCTGCTGGCTATTATGGCATGTGGCATTCGGGCGTGGAGTTACAGGTTTACTGACAACTACACCATCGAGAGTAAGTTCAAGATTAATGCCATCGGTGCAGGCATAGCCTTCCGTGCTTACGAAGGCTTCGGCAGCCAAATCTGCATGTGGCAGTTCAACGTGGGCACCGACGTCTCGAAGTCGCTCTTCCGTCCCCACGACTGGAAGGTGGGCGGCATTCTGCTTGCCGAGATCAACACAGCCGACAAGGGCGTGACGCTGAACACTTCCGACTGGTTCGTCACGAAGATTGTCATTAGCAACGATGGTCAGCATGCCGACACGTATCTCCGCCGTGCCGACGACACCGAGTTCGTCCTCATCGACCAGCGCGACGGCAATTTCCGCTACGGTCTGGTAGGCACACGTCAGGACCACGACGGCGACACCAACGAGTCGGCCAGCTACGACTACTTCAAGGTGACTGCCAACGAGACAGGCGACGTGCTCTATTTCGAGGACTTTGAGGCTACGAATGGCGACTGGACAAACGACCCCATCTGGGCCGATGGTGCCATTACCACTGAGGGTCGCGACCTCTCCGAGAGAAAGTACTTCCCGAAGAACATGTTCAAGGATGCCATCGACATGCACTACACCGTCGAGGCCGATGTGCAAATTGAGAGCGGCTATGTTTCCTTCATCTTCGGCTTGACAGAGAGCGGCAGCAACTATATGTGGCAGATTTCGCCCAACTACAGAAACGACACAGGCGTCTGCAACTACTATCACCTCGACAACGGCAACGAGTCGTGGAAGGCTCATGCAGCCGGCCCGAACTACCCCGACTTCTATCAAGACAACTTCTGGGAAAAGCGCCACGTGATGATTGAGGTGGACGGCAACGTAGTCTATACTTATATTGACGACATGCTAGAGGACACATTCGTGCAGTGCGACATGACTGACCTCGCTCTGCTGAACCCGGGCAAGGTGGGCATCCGCGTCGATGCCAGCAACCACGTGAACCATGAAGTTTATATTGATAATGTGAAACTGACGGAGTATGATGCTGACTACAACGCTACTGTTGTCATGGACGAAGGCTTCGACGGCGGCATTGCTCACTACTTCGAGATAAGCGGCAAGAACGCTACTTACGCACAGGTGGAGGATGTGGACGGCGACTACATGCTGCACATCACCTGCGACGGCACAACGGACCCGGGCGCTAAGGTTCGCCTCATCCAGACCGACGAGGCTGTCTGCATCCATAACTATGCAAATGGCATCTGCACGCTTTGCGGCGAATACGAAGAGCCTGGCTACGACACCGAGCTCAGCGCGTACACCATCGGCAATCTCGGTCAGCTGATTCGCTTCGCCATGATTGTCAACGGAGGCGAACAGGGTGCCAATGGCTCTCTGACTGCTGACATTGACATGGAGAGCAGCGAACTGTTCCAGCCCATCGGCCTGAACAACGACGGCTCATGGCAGAGGCCCTTCCAGGGAACCTTCTACGGCAACAACCACGTCATCAGCAACCTCTACGTGAAGACTGATTGCGAGGGCGGTCTCTTCTCTCGTCTGCGCGGCGGCAAGATATACAACCTCGGCCTCGTGAACGCTTACGTCGAGAGCACTGCGGGTCTGCGTTGCGGCGCTATGGCCGGCGAACACCACGACAATGCTATCATGGAGAACTGCTATGCCCGCGGCGATATCCAGTTTGTCACTACGAACGCCCAGACGAATGCCATGGCCGGTGAAACGGCTGGCGGTCACTTCATCAACTGCTACACCACGCTGCCTCAGCTCTCTTGCTCCTATCCTATGGGGGGTGACCAGACGAACAGCTACGAGGGTGTTACAGAAGAGCAGGCTGCCACTGGCGAGATTTGCTACAAGCTGGGCGATGCTTTCTTCCAGACCATCGGCGAGGACACATATCCCGAACTCGACAACACGCACGGCACAGTATATCCCATGACGGATGCCGGCTATGCCACCATCTACAACGACGAGACGGCAGGTACACTTTCCAGCAACGTGACTGTCTATACAGGTAAGAAGAATGGTTCATACCTCACTCTTACGGAGCAAGACAATACCATTCCTGCTCAGACGGCTGTTATCCTCAAGGGTGCTGAGGGCTTCTTCAGCTTCACGCCTGCAGCTTCTGCTTCAGCCATCACGGGCGAGAACGACCTGCTCGGCACGGCTGCTCCCCTTACAGCCAACGGCAGCCAATATGCCCTCGCTGATTTGAACGACGAAGTAGGCTTCTATAAGGTTGCTTCCGGCACTGAAATCCCAGCTGGCAAGGCCTACATCATTTATACTGGCAGCGGTGACGTCAAAGGCTTTGTCTTCGACTTCGACGGTGCTACAGGCATAAACCTCACCCCGGCCCTCTCCGAAAGCGAAGGAGCTATCTACAACCTTGCAGGTCAGCGCCTCCAGAAAGTACAGAAGGGCATCAACATTATCAATGGCAAAAAAGTTTTGAAATAATGAAGTACATCAAACCATCAATCGCAATCGATGAGGCTCAGGCTGCCCAGATGCTGGCCGAGAGCTTGCCCATCATCGACAAAACGGTGGACGGCAGCCAAGCCCTCACCAAGGAAGATAACGCCTGGGATATCTGGGAAGAGGAATAACTTCCTGCGCAAACAAGAAAAGGGGACAGACCAGCAAAGGTTTGCCCCCTTTTTTGTGATTATCATATTGCTATTCTGGGGAAAACGGCCTGCAAGGCCAAAGAACAGTTTGTGAGGGAAGTTTGGTGTCAATACTTCCCGCCCCTTAAAGGGAGGGGTAGGGGAATGTTTGATGGAAAGGGTGACTCCCCTTCAAAGAATAGGGGGGAGCTAAGATATTGCCAGTGGGGTGTAAAAACGCCGCGTGCGGGGATGACCAACGCCGCACGCGGGGATTGCCATCGCCGCACGCGGAAATTGCCAACGCCGCACGCGGCGTTTTCAGACGCCCTTAAAGGAATCGCTTGGCGATGCTGTAGATGCGGCCTCGGATGCGACGCCGGAGGGGGAAACGCTCCTCGAAGACCTCGGGCGTGAGCAAGATGCTGCTCTTTCCCATGTCGTTGTAGAATATCTGCTGCAACTGGTGGGTCGTCTCCTGGTCGAAGATGAAGGCGTTCACTTCGTAGTCGAACGAGAGCGAACGTGCATCGAGGTTTGTGGTTCCGACCGTGCAGAAGAGGCTGTCTATCATCATGACTTTGCTGTGATGGAATCCGTCGCCAAAGTAATAGACTTCGGCGCCTCGCTTCATCAGCTTGCGCATCTCGAGGCCAATCACGTCGTCGTTTGTCTTGCCGTCGCTCTTTGTGGAGACCATGAACTGCACTCTGACGCCTCGGTCCAACGCGCGACGGAGTGCGGCTCGAACCTCTCCGAAGAGCATCGCGTAGGGGTTCACAATTTGCACGAGGCGGTCGGCATTATCGATACAAATGGAATAAGTCTGTCGCATGATGCGTGGTGACTCCTTGGGCCAACGGCTGGCGAAGGCGACGGCCCCCTCCCCGCTCTCCCTTTGGGGGAGAGGTAGTGAAGAGTGAAGAGCAAAGAGTGAAGAATCGTTTTCTTCACCTTTTAACCTTTTAACCCTTTCATCTTTTTTCCACATCTTCCAGAACAGTTCCTCGTAAGCCTGCACGATAGGTCCTTCCATACGGATGTGCATGTCGCGCCACTTGCCTACCTTCGGTTTGCCGTGCAGGTAATAGTCGGCCACGTTCATGCCGCCTGTATAGACCGTTTTGCCGTCGATGATGGCGATCTTGTGATGGTTGCGATGCAGGAGGTGGTTAATCCAGGGGAAGCGTACGGGGTCGAAAGCTTTTATTCCTATGCCGCTGTCTCTTATCTGTGCCTGTAGCGTGTCGGAAAGCGGGAAGTCGCTGTCGTGGTTGCCAAAGCTGTCGAAGATGATTTTCACCTCAACGCCTTGCTGAACTTTTCTGCGGAGCTTTTCCAAGAGAACGCTACAGATGCTGTCCTGCTGGAACTTGAAGTAATCGAGCAGAATGTACTTCTCTGCACCTTCAATAACGTCGAAGAGGTCGCGGAACTTTATCTCTGCCGTTGGCAAGATAGTCACCTCGTTGCCTTCATACAAAGTAAGTCCCAACTGCAGGAAGTCACGTTTGGTGCGCTCGGCAGAGTTTTCGCTCTGGCAAAGCATGCAACTTGGCAGCAGGAAGGCAAGTATGAGGAGTCTTTTAATCATTTCTTGTGCAAAGGTACGAAAAGATTAGGGATTAGGGATTAGAGATTAGAGATTATTTTGTATCTTTGTGGCGAATTTGAAAAAATGGTAAAAGAAAGATGAGTAAAGTAGTTATCAATTCTTTTGAAGACTTTCAGCAGTACGAAGGACAAGAGCTGGGTGTCAGTGATTACGTAGAGCTCAGTCAGGAACGCATTAATATGTTTGCCGACGCAACGCTCGACCATCAGTGGATTCATGTCGATACAGAGAAAGCCAAGCAAGAGAGCCCCTTCGGCCAGACCATCGCTCACGGCTATCTCACCCTTAGCATGCTGCCGCATCTCTGGGATCAGATTATCGAGGTGAACAACCTGGAGCGCATGATGAACTATGGCATGGACCGAATGAAGTTCGCTATGCCTGTCCTGAGCGGTCAGCACATTCGCATGCACACCAAGCTTGAAGAGCTCGTCAACCTGCGTGGTGCCATCAAGACGACGATTAAGTTCACCATAGAAATACAGGAGACAGGGAAGAAAGCCCTCGAAGGACTGGCCACCTTCATCTACTACTTCAAGCAGTAGGCTCAGAAGAGTTCTAGCTGGATGTGCTTTGGACCTGATGTCGGCCTTGCCTGTTCCTTATGTGCTTCGCTGCGAGAAACGAAGTCGAGGAACAGGTCGAGCTGGATTGCAAAGTCAGGCTTGATGGCGTAAGTGCCGTAACGAGTGCGTGTAAAAGGCGACTCGTGCCTCAAGCTCTGCTCCCATAGGTAACGCCCCACGCTGTCGCGTATCTCGCTGTAATCGAGGTCGCGCACAAAGAAATCAGCGTGCTTGTTGTAGATTCTTCTTGCAATGTTCTTGATGCGCAATCCATCGCAGCCACACTCAAGCAGAATCTCAATAATATCCCTATGGTATATGTTATTCACAATGCAAATATACACTTTTCTGCGCAAAGATACAAAAAAAGTATGAAGTATGAACTATGAACTATGAACTTTTTCGTATCTTTGTGCGCTGAAACATATAATATAATATATAATGTATAAGATAAAGTCTTTGCTGTTTGCATGCAGTTTGCTTACACTTGCTGTTTCGTGTGCAAATGACCCCGAGACGCATGAACTCATTCCCGTTGAGCAACCTTTCATCCTCTATGCCGACCAGACCGTTGACTCACTGCGTTTCTATACCTTCGACAGTTGGACGGTAACGCCAGACGTTGATTGGATAAGTGTTGACGGCGCGACACATTTGGACATTCCCTACGACTATACGAAACGTTACCTCTGTCGGGTGTTCCTGAAAATCAAGCCCAATACAACAGGCGTGACTCGCGGCGGCACAGTTCTCGTCAAGTCGTACGACTATTCCTACAGCTCTCCGTTCGTTCAGCTTGGCATGCTCAATGTCTTGCGTCCCACGTATACCGTTGATTCTCCTTTCGACGAATACGGTATCATCCCGAAGCAAGTTCATTTCGAGCTCGTGGATAGTGCCCATTGGTTGCAAGACTCGATTTGCTTCAAGGTTGAGAATAACTGGGACCTCGCCTTTGTGGATGAGGCTCCAGAGTGGCTTACGCTCGACAAGACGACCGACCTCAAGGGCAGGTATCGCGTTAATCTCTCCCTTGTCCCGAATGAGGATACAGAAAACGGACGAGAGGCAAAGCTTCGCCTTACCAGCGGAGACGTGTCGAACGAGATTGTCGTCCGTCAGCTCCCGGCAAAGAAAGAAGAAGAATAGGCAAGACGCATCATGCAGTACGAGCTTTTCAGCGATGCCGACTTCCAGCAGGAGACGCCCTTTACTGGTCGATCTGTCTGCTTGCTTGGCAGCGTACCGAAGTCTTTGCAACAGAGATTAGTTGCTCTTGGCACTGAGATAAAACAGAGCCTGAGCCGCAACGTGCATTATGTTGTGCTTGGTAAGAATCCTTCTGCCGACTCGCTGGCGTATTTAAAGCAGCTCAATTATAACGGCTACAACCCGAAGGTCTTGAGTGAAGCTGACCTTGATGGCATCCTGCAAGGGCATTATGGCTCATACTTTGTGCCAGAGCAAATCAGCAAGAACTTGCAGTTGACCATGCAGCACTACCTTAATTCGCAACTGAGCTACGAGGGCAGTATGAATCCGCTTTATATGAAAGAGCTCTTCCTTGCTCCTGACATACCCGTAGACCTTTATCAGATGCTTGGCAATCGTGGCATCTATGCAAATACCTACATCGACGATACGACAGACGTTATCGTCATCAGCAACAGTTCGCTTCAGCATTTGAAAGAAGGGACTTCGGACAAAACGCTTCGCTACATCGAGCAGCAATACAATCAAAGTCGTGCTCAGGCCTTTCGTTACGTGTTGACCAGCGAAGGCGAACTCTATGTCTGGCTAAAGCAGTAGCAAAGTTATGTTAGGCACAATCATCAACACCATCACCATCGTTGCAGGCAGTGCTTTCGGAGCGCTCGTCCGTACTGGAATCGGTGAGAAGTACAAGAAAGTCCTGTTCGACGGACTCGGGCTTTGCTGTCTCGTGCTTGGCATGAACGCCTCGCTGCCCAACATGGCGAAGAGTGAGTTTCCCGTTCTCTTCATCTTGAGCCTTGCTCTTGGCGGCTTGATAGGCACGAAGCTCGACCTCGCAGGGCGCGTCGATAGGCTCAATGCACGACTTAATGCCAAGTCGGGAAAGGAGAATAATGGCATTCAGGGACTTGTAACGGGCTGCTTACTCTATTGCATCGGCACGTTTTCCATCGTTGGTCCCGTTCTTTCTGCACTCTCACCCACAGCTGGTTGGGCATGGAACGAGTCAGCGAATATTTTCCTGTACACAAATGCGACGCTCGACTTTGTCAGCTCTGCCGTGCTTGCTGCCTCGTATGGTTGGATAATGCTCCTTGCAGCACCAGTCCTCTTCTGTTGGCAAGGGATGTTCTACGCCATAGGCTATTTCTGTGGCGACGGTATGCCAGAACCGATGAGAGTTGAGTTGAGCATTGTGGGCGGTGTGCTTATCCTGAGTTCTGGCCTGAGCATCTTGGGTATAAAGGACTGCAAGACTGTCAATCTTTTGCCGAGCCTGTTGGTTCCTGTCGTGTTCTATCTGATAAAGTCGCTTTTCTGACGGCTTAGTGAAGAAAATGCGGGAAAAGTTTGCATACTTCAAAAAAAGTTACGACCTTTGCACCGCATTTTTGAAACGCATCACTCGGAGAGATGGTAGAGTGGTCGATTACACCGGTCTTGAAAACCGGCGTGCTGAGAGGCACCGGGGGTTCGAATCCCTCTCTCTCCGCAAAGAAGGCAACCCGAAAAGGTTGCCTTCTTGCTATGTCGGGGTTTCTCACCCCCGCGGGGGTTCTTCGCTTCGCTCAGGCGCAGGCGGAACGAATCCCTCTCTCTCCGCAAAGAAGGCAACCCGAAAAGGTTGCCTTCTTGCTTTATTGAGGTTTCTCTTCCTCTTCTTGTTCTTTCTGATGCGGGTCTGGGAAGTGCTTGTCGCCGTTGCTGACTTCTTCTTCCCAAGGTTTGACGGTCTTCAGCTCGTCTGTCTGGTCGTCTTTTCTTGCCCAATAAGTTCCGAGTCCCATAGTTCTGCTTTTTTTTGTTTCCTTCTGCAAAGGTAGGAATTCTGGTATTAAATAACAAGAAAAGGGATAATTTATGTAACGTAATGCACTTTTTTATAAAAAGTGTTGCAAGTTTGTGAATGATTATGTAACTTTGCATCGATTTAATTCATATAATTACTAACTAAAAACAATTATTATGAAAGCAATTAAATTTTTTGTGGCTGCAATGGCAATGGGTCTTGCGATGAGCGCAAACGCAAAGATCTTCGAGAACAACCATTTCACAGTTGACGCAAGCGTAGGTGCTAAGGTTACATCTGTAACAGGTTTGGGCTTTTTCGGACCAGTTACTGTCAGCAACACTGATGCTGCCTTTAGCTTGGGCGCAATGTTCCAGACGGAGATTCTGAGCACCAACTGGATTACGTTGGATTGGGACGTCTTCCGCTTCGCATGGGTTGCTCCCTTCAACTCTCCCGGTGACTGGGATGAGCTGCACTTCAAGACTGGCGCACGTGCTTACAGTCCCACCTTCGCTGGCGACCACCTTCGCGGTTACACTAACCTCGACATGGGTTATGTGCTTGGCTTGGCCAAGGACTGGAACGATGACGTATCTACCGCCAGTGCTTTTGGCTTGGACTGGGGCATCGGCATCCAGCTCAACAAGAAGTTCTCTTTCGGCTACACCTTGCAGTTTGAATCGAATGGTAAGAGTAAGAACCACTTCTTTACCTTCGGTTACACATTCTAAGTTGAGATCCGCACGTTATACGATACTTCAGGGATTGCCCGCAAAGGGCAATCCCTGAATGTTTAACATTATATAGAAATCAGCATGAAAAAACTTCTTATCTTCGCAATCTTGGTTCTCTGCATGGGACCGAGCGTATAATGGCGTAGACGATGGAGTAAAAACCTTTTGGTGCGACGAAAATGTCAACATCTTGGACTTCTTCGTCAACGTAGGTGTTGTCTTCTGACCGGCTCGGTTTCGCAGAAAATTCTTTACAAGATTTTTGTTTCAGCGTGCGGAGTGAGGGCGTCTGAAAGGGTGTTTTGACTCATGTCGCACGCGGAAAATACAAACGCCGCACGCGGAGATTGCAATCTCCGCGTGCGGCGTTTTCTTTCGCCCAACGTCAAATTAACCGATGAAACCAGCGATTTTTGGTCAAAAAGCACGTGTTTTCTGACCTTTTTCACTGGTATGTCGGTTTGTGCGAAATCGTAAGTTGCTGATAGCCAAACACCTGCAAAAACCGCCTCAAATTGCCCCTCGGGCACCCTCGCGCCCATCCGTTGCCGTTTTTTGCTGTCGGGATGCACAATTTTGAGAAAATTCTTTACAAAAACGGTTGCTTGAAGACGATTGGCCGTCGATGCGGCACATCAAGTTAGGTGCTGAGAATTTGCAAATATAAGATTTTTATCTTATCTTTGCAGACGGAAACAAACAGACACAGCACATTTATGAGCAATCAACGCTATATGATGCGTGGTGTGAGCGCTGCAAAAGAAGACGTTCACAACGCCATTAAGAACATCGACAAAGGCCTTTTCCCGCAGGCCTTCTGCAAGATTATCCCCGACATCCTCGGCGGTGACCCGGAGTACTGCAACATCATGCATGCCGACGGCGCCGGCACGAAGTCGAGCCTCGCCTATATGTATTGGAAAGAAACTGGTGACCTGAGCGTCTGGAAGGGCATTGCTCAGGACGCCCTCATCATGAACACGGACGACCTGCTCTGTGTGGGCGCCGTCGATAACATCTTGGTTTCCTCCACAATAGGCCGCAACAAGATGCTCATCCCGGGTGAGGTTATTTCCGCCATCATCAACGGAACCGATGAGCTGATGCAGGAGCTTCGCGAGATGGGCATTGGCATCTACGGCACAGGCGGCGAGACGGCCGACGTGGGCGACCTCGTGAGGACCATCATCGTGGACTCGACGGTGACTTGCCGCATGAAGCGAAGCGACGTCATCGACAACGCAAACATCCGCCCGGGCGATGTTATTGTCGGTCTTTCCTCCTGTGGCCAAGCCACTTACGAGAAGGAGTACAACGGTGGCATGGGCAGCAACGGACTCACCTCAGCCCGCCATGATGTCTTCTGCAAGTACCTTGCGGAGAAGTATCCCGAGAGCTATGATCACAGCGTGCCAGAGGAGCTGGTCTATAGCGGCAAGTATATGTTGACGGACAGCGTCGAAGGAAGCCCTCTCCCGGCTGGCAAGCTCGTACTTTCGCCAACGAGGACATATGCTCCAGTTGTCAGGAAGATGCTCGACGAGATGCGTCCTGCGATACACGGCATGGTGCATTGCACAGGCGGGGCGCAGACGAAAATCCTCCATTTCATCGGCGAAAACTGTCGCGTCATCAAGGACAACATGTTCCCTGTGCCGCCCCTTTTCAAGGCGATACAAGACTGCAGCGGCACCGACTGGGCAGAGATGTACAAGGTCTTCAACATGGGCCATCGCCTCGAGGTGTATGTTGCTCCCGAAGATGCCGAGAAGGTTATCAGCATCTCGAAGAGTTTCAACATCGATGCACAAGTTGTTGGCCGCATCGAAGAAGGCAAGAAGAGCCTCCTCATCAAGAGCGAGTTCGGAGAGTTTGAATACTAAAACAAGGAGTTATGGAATATATATTTTTAGCAGCACTACTCGTCGTTATGTTCTTCGCATGGCGTCAGTTCTATCAGACTCATAAGAAAAAGAACAAACATGGCAGAAAGTAATCACCTGTTAGATAAACTTGACGGGCTTGTGAGCCGCTTTGAGGAAGTCAGTACGCTCATTACCGACCCCGCCGTCATTGCCGACCAGAAGCGATATGTCAAGCTGACCAAGGAGTATAAAGACCTCGGCAAGATAGTCGAGGCTCGCAAGGAATACATCGGCTGCCTGCAAAACGTGGCCGACGCAAAGGAAATGCTCGCCATCGAGGAAGATGCCGAGACGAAGGAGATGCTGCGTGAAGAGCTCTCCCAAAGCGAGAAGCGCATCCCCGAGCTTGAGGAAGAGATAAAGCTCCTGCTCGTTCCTGCCGATCCCGAAGACGACAAGAACATCGTGCTCGAAATACGTGGCGGCACGGGTGGCGACGAGGCGGCACTCTTCGCAGGTGACCTTTTCCGCATGTACTCCAAGTTTTTCGAGATGAAAGGCTGGAAGATGGCTGTCAGCAGCTATAGCGAGGGAGCCGTCGGCGGCTACAAGGAAATCGTCTGTTCCGTGACGGGCGAAGGCGTCTATGGTATCATGAAGTACGAGAGCGGCGTGCATCGCGTCCAGCGCGTCCCAGTCACCGAGACGCAGGGCCGTGTGCATACCTCCGCCGCTACGGTTGCAGTCCTGCCCGAAGCTCAGGAGTTCGATGTGGAAATCAATGAGGGCGCCATCAAGTGGGACACCTTCCGCTCGAGCGGCGCTGGCGGTCAGAACGTCAACAAAGTCGAGTCAGGCGTCCGTGCCCGATACATTTGGCGCAATCCCTTCACCAATCAGGACGAGGAAATCCTCGTGGAGTGTACCGAGACGCGCGACCAGCCGAAGAACAAGGAACGCGCCCTGGCCCGCCTCCGCACCTTCATCTACGACAAGGAGCATCAGAAGTACCTCGACGACATCGCCTCAAAGCGCAAGACGATGGTCTCGACGGGCGACCGCTCGGCTAAGATTAGGACGTACAACTACCCGCAAGGCCGCATCACAGACCACCGCATCGGCTACACCATCTATAACCTGCCCTCCTTCATGGACGGCAATATCCAGGACTGCATCGACCATCTGATCGTGGCTGAGAACGCCGAGAGACTCAAGGAATCTGAACTTTAAAGAATACAATACGACATGGGATTTTGGAATGATGTCAAGCAGGAATGGACGTGGGCTGGCATTAAAGCCGACTGGAAGGAACATTGGCCGGACTTGGTTGCAATAGTTGTAGCTGGATTGTTTACTCCCGCCGTACAGGAATGGCTCGGGTGGGAAGAAAACACATGGGCTTTCTTCGGAGTCTGGATAGTGATTGCCGTGGCAGCAGCCGTAGTGATAGGTTTAATAAGACTCATCGTAGAGAAACTTAACACATGACAAGACAGGAACTCATAGAGAACATAAGAAGGAAGAAGAGCTTCCTTTGCGTCGGCCTCGACACCGACTTGAAGAAGATACCGGAGCACTTGCTGAAGGAAGACGACCCGATATTCGCCTTCAACCGCGCCATCATCGATGCCACCGCGCCTTACTGTGTGGCCTACAAGCCCAACCTTGCCTTCTACGAGGCGTTCGGTGTGAAGGGACTGATGGCTTTCGAGAAGACGGTCAAGTACTTGAAGCAGAATTATCCTGAGCAGTTCATCATAGCTGACGCTAAGCGAGGCGATATCGGCAACACCAGCCAGATGTATGCCCGCACCTTCTTTGGCGAATATGATGTGGATGCGCTTACAGTCGCTCCTTATATGGGCGAGGACAGCGTCACGCCTTTTATCGAAGGATACGAGGGGAAGTGGGTCATCCTGCTTGCCCTGACCAGTAACAAAGGCTCGTTTGACTTCCAACTCACCGAGGACAAGCAGGGCGAGCGTCTCTTCGAAAAAGTCATCCGCAAGAGCCAGGAGTGGGGCAGCGACGAGAACATGATGTACGTCGTGGGTGCCACGAGAGGCGAAATGTTCCAAGATATCCGCAGGGTTGCACCGAATACCTTCTTGCTCGTACCTGGCGTGGGTGTTCAGGGCGGCAGTCTCGAAGAGGTTTGCAAGTATGGCATGATAGAGGATTGTGGCTTACTAGTCAACAGCAGCCGCGCAATCATCTATGCCGACAAGACAGTGAACTTTGCAAATATAGCCGCAGAGAAGTCCAAAGAGATGGCAGGCCAGATGGCACGCCTCCTTAAATCTATGATAAGACATGGAATTTACAGCACAAATGATAGCAGGGCTGATAGGCGGCACCATCGTGGGTGACCCCGAAGCCAAGGTCAACAACTTCGCCAAGATAGAAGAGGGAAAGCCTGGCTGCATCAGTTTTCTTGCCAACGAGAAGTACGAGCAATACATCTACGGAACAGAGAGCAGCGTCGTGCTTGTCAACGAGAACTTCGAACCGAAGCAGGAGATAAAGGCCACGCTCATCAAGGTGGCAAATGCTCGCGAAGCAGTGGCGAAGCTCTTGCAGATATATGAAAGCATGAAGCCGAAGCGTGAAGGCATCAGCGACCTTGCCTTCATTGACCCTTCTGCAAAGATAGGCGAGAAGTGCTACATCGGGCCTTTTGTTGCCATTGCCGAAGGCGTGGAGATAGGCGAGGGCTGTGTCCTGCATCCGCATGTCACAATAGGCAGAAATGCGAAGGTCGGTGCGAACACAGAGATTTACAGCAACGCCGTTGTTTATCACGATTGTCAAGTCGGCAGCCGCTGTATTCTTCATGCTGGCTGCGTGATTGGCGCCGATGGCTTTGGCTTTGAGCCAACCGAGGATGGCTATAAGAAGATACCGCAGATAGGCATTGCCATCATTGAGGACGATGTCGAGATTGGTGCCAATACCTGTGTTGACCGCGCAGTGATGGGAGCAACAGTCATACACAAGGGCGTGAAGATAGACAACCTTGTGCAGATTGCGCACAACGACGAGATAGGCAGCCACACAGTCATGTCGGCGCAGGTCGGCATAGCAGGCAGCACGAAGGTAGGGGAGTGGTGCATGTTTGGCGGACAAGTCGGCATAGCTGGCCACGCCACTATCGCCAATCGCGTTATGGCTGGAGCACAGGCAGGCATCCCTAACAACATTAAGAAAGAAGGCGCAGCAGTACAGGGAACGCCAGCTATCGAGGGCCGCAACTTCTGGAAGAGCAGCGCCATTTTCAAGAACTTGCCTGATATGTGGGCAGAGATGAATCAGATGAAAAAGGAAATCAAACTGCTCAAGGAACAACTTGAGGACAAGCAATAACCTTATAGCCTTATAAAAACAAGAAAGATGTTAAAGCAAAATACAATCAAGGAAAGTTTCTCGCTCAGCGGCAAGGGGCTCCACACAGGACTCCTGTTGACGGTGACTTTCCTGCCAGCAGAAGCGGGACACGGTTACAAGATTCAGCGAGTGGACTTGCCAGAACGACCCATCATGGACGCAGTGGCAGAGAATGTCGTCGATACGCAACGCGGCACCGTGCTCGGCAAAGGC
>Ga0310695_10005810_pt1 | contig 21086 bp, 17 predicted proteins | sample RumenRJG_04DNA_FD_203882 | JGI IMG/M metagenome (GOLD analysis project Ga0310695, IMG submission 203882) | Bovine rumen microbial communities from Lethbridge, Alberta, Canada - RJG_04 (v2) (version 2) | ecosystem: Host-associated > Mammals > Digestive system > Stomach > Rumen | place: Canada...
CTTTGTGGTATAAATTCCCGCCTTGTTAAGGCGTTCCAGAGTTTTTTTTCCGATTCCCCAGACTTTTGCAAGCGGAAGGTTCAGCATAAACTGAATTTCTTCACCATTATGAATTCTGTACAGACCGTCAGGTTTGTTTACTTCGCTTGCCAGTTTAGAAAGGTATCTTGTTGGCGCAATGCCGGCAGAAACTGTTAATCCCGTAGCTTCCTTTATTTCCCTGCGTATTTTTGCTCCAATTTCGTCCGGAGAACCGAAAAGCAGTTCTGTACCAGTAATGTCAATGCAGGCTTCATCTATGGAAATTTGATGAAAGTCCGGGGAATAATTTTTAAGGATGTTCATTATTATTAAAGAAAGTTCTGAATAGCGCTTGTGCGAGCCGTGCGTAAAAATTGCGTCCGGACACAGCCTGTAAGCCTGAGAAACCGGCATGGCTGAATGAATTCCGAATTTCCGGGCCTCGTAAGAAGCTGTGGAAACAACGCTTCTTGGCTCGCCGGGAAGACCGCCGACAACAACAGGCTTTCCTTTCCATTCAGGGTGGTCAAGCTGTTCTACTGAGGCAAAAAAAGCATCTATGTCAACATGTAAAAAACACTTATCTTGTCTCATGGGATTCCTGATTCCATTTTTTAATTTCTATATTCTTTATGATTTCTGTCCTTTCATTTTTATTTTCTTCTGATTTCTGTACAGTCTGTACAGAAATAATCATATCTGTATTGCGGTTTGCAATAAAAGGAATGTCAATGTCTTCCGGCGGATAAAGCGGAAGTTTTACAATGTAAGCCATATGTTTGGAATCTGAAGTATATGGAAATTCAGAATACTGAAGAGGCTGTGCAGTTTTTCCGATAATGATGACTCTTACGTTTTCTGTCTCTCCGTTAAGGTGAATATGAAGGACTCTGTTCAGGTTTTCAAAATAAATGCTGTCTGAATATTCAATTAAAATTATGTCATCATTGTGAGTTTCAAAATAATGCCGGCTGATTATGCCGCTGTTTTCCTTGTATTTCTGTGGAATGACTTTTGAAACAGTAATCAGGATAACGGCAAAAATTCCAACGGAAGATGCAATTGCAATGACATTTTGTTTTATGAACTGCCGTCGTTTTTTTTCTACGCGCTTCCACATAATGTTAAGTCTGGAAAGAATTCTGAGCCATGAAAATTCAAACGGAAGCACTGCAAAAGAGACAATAAGGTTTTCCGGAAGATTACAGAACGTAATTCTTGGAATTGTTCCCGGGTCAGCATACAGGACTGTCTGTACTCCATAGGGAATGAAAGGCAGTGTAAGTATGAGGAATGCAATTGACAGTGAAATTGTTCTTTTTGTAAGGCGCGAAAGATACACAAGAAGGTATTCAGAAGCAAAAAGATAGAACAGCGACATGTCTACTGCACTGAAAAGAAAAATATTCATTACGCTGGTTATGGTCATAAGGTAAGGGTAGACATGATGAAATGAATTTCCCTTTAATTTTAAAAGAACAAGATAGCAGAACGAAATGATTGAGATTCCGGTAACAACCTTAACGGAAAAAACAAAGTATGGATCCGGCTCCAGGGTTTTATACAGAATCCATGCAACTGCCTGTCCTATGTAAAAGGCTGTTGCTGTAAGTACGGCGCACAGCGGAATAAGGTACCAGGATTTTTTTACAAGCAAAGAAAAATCTTTTCTGGAAGAATGAAAGAAAAATGAAAATTCACACAGGATCAGAAGGCTTAAAAATCCCAAAATCATTGTTCCGATTACTGTAAAAATTTCAGGAACAAGAACGGCAAATGTTCCCAGCTGAATTACCTGCGAATGACGGTCCCATTCCAGAGTTTTTTCTGAGTCAAAATCCGTAAGGATTGTAGAGAAAAAATTCTGAAGTTTTCTGGTATATTCTGTGTTGCTGTTTTCTGAAGCAGCAAGTTCAATCCCGGCGGCTGGAATTCCTGCCTTAAGGAAAAGACCTGTCCTGTAATCATTTGCAAGGATGTTAAGCCTGTAAAATGGAGAAAGGAATCCGCCTTTAATAATGTAGAAAAGCCTGTTTGAGTGGAATGAGTCTGCTGCAAGTTGTATGAGCCATGAAGGTGCAATTTCTCCGGCGCTTCCAGGAATAATTGCGTTTCTTGCACGGTTAAGGCTTATGCAGAATGCCGCAAGATTATCCGTGTCGTCCAGGTTTTCTATAAAACTTTCTGTTCCTGAAATTGTGCTTTCCTTAAAATCAGAAATTACATCACCGTAAGAAAATAAAAAATGAACGTTACATTCCGGCGTAAGCGTGGTTTTTATATTGTCAATCAGTTTAAGGATAAGCCGGTGGTTTTTGGCCGCTTCTTCAAGAGAAAAGACGAAATAGATTTCAGAAATTCTTTTTTCGGCTTTAGGATCAAAATCAAAATTATGGTTGTCCTTAAAATCTACCTTGATGTTGAACGGAAATTTTTCTCCTTCAGAGGGAATCAGATAGTTTTCCGTGCAGTGAAGGTCATTTTTTATTAAGAGAGTCCTGAACTGATTGCAGAGTTCAAGGCCGTGCAAGTCTTCTGCATGCAGTCTAAGGGCTGTTGAAAAAAAGAGAAAAACTGTATAAAAAATGAAAAAAAAACTGTTTTTCTTCATATAAATAGATTATAATATTTACAGTTTACAATGCAATAGTCCTTGAGTATAATAGGATTAGATTGGGAGACGTATTTAGGTATGGGTGCACCTGGCAAAAAAAGTATGCTTGAACTTCCTCTAAAAGTTATTCTTACAGAGGATGGAGCTTCGAATTTTATTAATCACAAAAAAAAGCTGATACGTTTTCGTCTTGCAGATAATCTTGATGAATATGGTATTTCGCTGAATAAATTTTCTCCTCAGTCTATTCAGAGCATGTTGCTCCTTGATTATATTTCAAAGATAGAAATTTCCATGCCGGAATTTGTTTCTTCCCGACAGGAAGTTATGGATCTTTCAAAGATTGTTGTATTTTCGCTTCTTTACAAGCAATTTGATCGCGACATTTACATGTCCATAATTCAGTGTGACTGTGTAAGAAAGCATAACCGTGCAAATCCAGCCCACCTTATTGATGAAAAAACAAAGATGAGCGAAAAGCAGCTCCGCTCAATCCTTGTAAATAAGGATGCAATAATCGGTCAGGTTCGAAAGGAAATTCTTGATCCTGTCTGGAATTCAATCCGTGAAAATAAAGAATACTCAATAGAAGAAAAGAATGTTTATATGCTCATGACAGAAAAATTCATGAACCGCATGAGCCTTATGAACTGGTACATAATCACTTTGTTCCATAAATCAGAGGGATTTGCAGAAATGATTTCTTCAATCAGAAATCTTCTTGCTCAGTACATGGAAAAATCCCGGGTTGCTGAATATATTTCCGTAATGGTTATGGAACTTGCCCTTAACAATGAGAATACAAATATCCGCAAGGAAGCAAAGGGACTTTATCCGGCTGTTGATGACATTAATTCCCTTGTAGTTGATCCGGAAGTCCGCTCAAAAATCGTAAAGGAACTTCAGAGGAAAAGGGTACTTGTTTCCGTTTCATGGAAATTAGGCGGTGGTTCTACTTCCATTGGAAAGCAGGGACGGCTTCAGATTACCCTTTACAACAAGGATGACGAGTTTCAGGAAGTAAAAGAAAATATTGAAATGAAGGCAACTGCCGATACAAATAAAAAGACTCTTATTGACTTTTACCGTGATGTTCCGGACGGCGGAACAGATCTTGGTCTTTATTATCTTTCTTATCTTGATGATGCATGTAAGAAGGTAGACGTAAAATTTGAATCTCTGGTAAATCAGTTCTCCGCAAGTGATCTTACGGTCATAAACTTGATTTTTAATTTCTGATATGCGTCAAAAAGTCTTTATTCTTTATTCTTTATTTTTTCTCCTGATGTGCATTGTCTTTTCTGCCTGTTCAGAAGCTGATCCGGACGTGATTAGTTCAACAGGTTATCTTATTCTTGATTATAAGGATGACCATTCCTCCGCAGATATTAAGCTTGCTGCATTTGCTGAAACAAAAAGTGATTCTCATCGTGCAGAACGCCTTGAAATACGCTGTGCAGAAAATAATTACCGCTGGATTTGTTGCGAGCCGCTTATTTTTTCAAATGAAACAAAGCAGTGGGCCGGCTATACGGAATTCTGCATGCCGCTGAACGAAAATTTTAAGCCGGGTTTTTATGAACTTGAATACATTGATGCGCAGGATAAGTCTGTAAAGTCACATTTTAACATTTCCTATGATTCTGCGGCATTTAAATCCAAGGCAGAAGAGGTTTCTGAAAGCATAAAAATTAACTGCCGCCTTTATGTTGCCGTTTACAATGAATCCGGAGTCCTGCTTTATTACGGAATCAGGAAAAACAGCTGGAAAACAGATTCCTTGATTTTTGCCTCTGTCCGTAATTCTGACAGTTATAGGGAATATTACGTTTCAAATAAGGATGCATTTGTATATGTAATGCCTCCAGTATATAAAAATAAACAGAAAAATGAAAATACAGATAGCGCTAAGGCTTCCATGCAGTTTGCAAAAGAGCCGTAACTCTGTATGACTTATATTATTTGGAAAGGATTTTATGGGTAGTGAAAATTTATTGAACCAGAAAGAAAATGTAGAAAGTTCAGATGACGGTAGTGCCGGGAATTCGTTTTACAGAGCTGTAAAAACTTATGTATTAAGGCAGGGACGCATGACTGCGGCTCAGCAACGTGACTACGAAGAACTTTCTCCTGTATGGTGCATTCCATTTATCAACGGAAAGATTAATTTTATTGACGTTTTTGGAAATACAAATCCTGTTGTCGTAGAAATTGGTTTTGGAATGGGCGCTGCAACCGCAATTATTGCAGAACAGAATCCGGATATTAATTACATTGGAATTGAAGTTCATACTCCGGGAGTAGGAAAGCTTCTTGGAGAAATTCGTGCAAGGGATTTGAAAAACCTTTACATAATCCAGCATGATGCTCTTGAAGTTCTTGAAACTATGTTTGTAGACGGTTCTGTAAATGGTTTTCATGTTTTCTTCCCTGATCCATGGCAGAAAAAACGCCATTTTAAGCGCAGGATGATTCAGAGGCCTAGAACAGACCTTATGACAAAAAAACTTTCTTCGGGAGGTTATCTTTATTTTGTTACAGACTGGTTACCTTATGCAGAATTTGGTCTTGAACAGCTTACAGAAACACCGGGGCTTCATAATAAATATGATAAATTTGCGCCGCATCAGGAATGGCGCCCGGAAACAAAGTTTGAGCGAAAGGGGCTTGACCAGGATCGCGTAATAAGCGAACTGATGTTTATTAAGGATTAAACAGGCGTGTTTATTCATGCATTTTTTCTTAAGGGATTATAGATGGCAGAGCTTTTTGATGATATTGACAGGAAGGATTTAGATGGCGCTTCCCGCATAAAGGAACTTGTTTCCCTTATTACAAGGTATCAGGCTTCCTATTACAACGGCGAAGGTGAAGTTTCGGATGCGGAATTTGACCGTCTCTGGGATGAACTTAAAGCTCTTGATCCTGAAAATCCCGTGCTCCATAAAGTCGGGGCAGATTCCGGAAACTTTGCAAAATTAAGGCATGTAATGCCTATGGGCAGTCAGGAAAAGGCTGCAAATCCTGATGAATTTCTTGCATGGGCAGAAAAACATGTTTACGATGAATATCTTGTAGAATACAAGCTGGACGGAGCTTCTTTGGAACTTCAGTTTGAACACGGAAAACTGATTTATGCTGTAACCCGTGGAGACGGCACGATAGGGGATGATATTACAGTAAATGCCAGAAAGATGAAGGGAATAGTTTCTGTCCTTAAAGATTCTTCAGGACAGGTAATTGATTATACCGGCGGAATTCGTGGCGAAGTAATAATGACTCATTCCGTTCATAAAAATAAATATCCTGACAAGGCAAACTGCCGCAATGCTGCCAACGGTCTTATGAAGAGGAAGGATGGCGAAGGTTCAGAAAACCTTAATTTTATTTCCTATGATGCTTTTGCCGTTACCGGAGATCAGCCTTTTAATGACGAAGAAGAAAAAATAAACTGGCTTACTGCATGCGGCTTTGAAACTGTAAGGCTTGTAATCTGCAAAACTCCTGCAGAGGTAATTGATTACAGGGCTTCCATTATGGAAGAGCGCAGCCGTATTGAATATGATATTGACGGACTTGTCATAAAGGAAAGACAGATCAATCATCTGGATGCAAGCCGTGCCCGTCCTGACCGGCAGATTGCCTTTAAGTTCAGCCTTGAAGAAGCCGTTTCAACTGTAAGGGAAGTTGAATGGAGCATGAACGGTGGAACCTATACTCCGGTTGCGATTTTTGATGAAGTTGACCTGAATGGAACAAAGGTAAAGCGCGCAAGCCTTGCAAACCCAGATACAATGCGTGCCCTGGGAATAAAAATCGGCTCAAAGGTTGTTGTAGTAAAAAGGGGAGAAATAATTCCAAAAATAGAACGCATCCTTCCTGAAGAAGAAAATTGCACTCCTGTTGTTTTTCCTCAAAAATGTGAATGCTGCGGGACTTCGTTAAAAGATGAAGGTTCAAGGCTTTTTTGTCCGAATAAGCAGTGCGGAAAAAGAGTTCTGCATCAGCTTACAAAATGGGTTCAGACTGTAGACATTAGGGATTTAGGCGAATCCCTTATAAAATCACTTTATGAATCTGGAACTGTAAAATCAATTTCGGATCTTTATGCCCTTACAACTGAACAGCTTACTCCGTTCTTTTTAAATGAGCAGAGCATTGCGGCAGAAAAAAAATCTCTTGGTGCAGAAAAAGTATATTCTTCAATACAAAATCACAGAAGAATGTCTCTTTCTGTATTTGTAGCTGGCTTTGACATAGAAGGAATTGGAGAAACTACGGTTGAAAAACTTGTTTCTGCCGGTTTTGATTCAATAGAAAAGCTTTTGAATATGACGGAAGAAGAAGCTGCCCGTGTAAGCGGCTTTGCAGAAAAAATGGCTTCCATTGCAGTTGAAGGCCTTGTAGAAAATAGTGAAGAAATGAAGTCTCTTTCTAACGGAATAATAGAAATAGAATCTGCTACAGTTGGTATTCTTTCAGGTAAATCATTCTGCTTTACTGGCGAACTGGTTACTATGAAGCGCTCTGATGCAGAAAAAATCGTAAAAGAAAACGGAGGAACCTGTAAATCTTCTGTTACAAAGGATTTAAGCTATCTTGTAACAAATGATGTTTCAAGCGGTTCTTCTAAAAATGCTAAGGCGGCTAAGCTGGGCATTCCTGTAATAGACGAAAAAGCTTTTCTTGCCATGACGAGAAGATAAATGACATTAAAGAAGCGTTTTAATTCATTCTTTTTTTCTCTTGCTGCATTGATTCTGAGCATTCTTATAGTGTGGAATCTGTTCAGTTTTATATTCGGTATTTTTTCCTATTCAAGGGTGACTCCAGATAATTATCAGGTTCTGCGAATCATTCTTTTTGGCTCTACTGATAACCCGGAAGGTGAATCTGTAAGCGCAAGCATATCTCTTTTAGACAGAAGCGGAATGGAATTTGCAGTTATAGAACGTTCCTGGCCGAAGGAATTTCTTGCAATAGATTTTGCAGATGTGGATTTTAGCGCCCATAATTATTATTTTCCGGAAAAAATTTACGGCACAAATTCTGTCGTTTCACGAAATACTTTCTTTAAGAAAAAGCAGGGAACAAATCTTATTCCTTATTATATGGAAAATGGAGCCTGCCTTTTCGGAACTTCTGAGGCAGAGCGGAAAAATCTTTTCAGACTTGGTTCATTTGCCTTTAATCCGCTTTCCTTTGTTTTTTACGGCATTAAAAAAAGATATACCGTAAATCTTTCCCTTTGCAGTCCTGGAATTTATTACGGTATATATGTAGAAGACGGTTCTCTAGTCCTTAAAAAAGAATGATTATTCTGCAGAACTGAATAAAAAGTCTGATGTAAAGAAATCCGGATTTACAGGCGAGTTGTTAAGCCATACATCCCACTGAAACAGGGAAGCCGGATTTGTTCCGCTGGTTCCTGTAAGTCCAAGTTTTTCTCCTTGCTTTATGCTGGAACCGTTCTTTACGTTCACAGTGCCAAGGTTCTTGTACACGCTGTAAAGTCCCGGCAGATGCTCAATTACAACTGTCCATCCGCTAGAAGCAATGTATTCTGCAAGCATAATCTTGCCTTCGGCACATGCATATACATCTGTTCCGTCGGATGCTGCATAAACGTTTCCGGATAATGTAATGGTACGGCTTTTCTGTCCTTCTATAGAAAAAACAGTTCTTTCTCCAAAAGATGATTTTTTAGCTGAATCTTTTAGCGGCAGTGTGAATGCTTTAAAACTGTACAGTGAAGATGCATTAATTGTTTCAAGTATTGAAGAAATCTTTTCTGCCTGATTAATGCGCTCAAGAGACATGAACTGGATTTTTCCGGCTTCATCAGAGTTTTTTTCCATAAATACTTCTTTTACTGGATTTGATTCAAGGCTGAACGGCAGAATAAGCTCTTTTGCGTTTTCGTCCTGAATTCCTGTGCTGAAAATAATCTTTATGGAATAGCTTGAACCCGGTTCAAGGGAGCGGGTAAGAGGAATTGCTGCAAGCATATCTGGAGCAGTCTGTCTTCTTGTCTTTGAGTTTAAAAAGAAGAATTGTGCTGAATCAAGTTTCTGGTTGTCGCGGTAAAGCTGAAGGACAGCCTTTACATCTGAAGAATTTTTTTTCTTTGCGTACCTTGAAATGTGCATGTTCATGCGTGCAAAGAGGGCATCTCCCTGCTTCAGTTTTTCGCTGTAAACTACAGTTCCCGAATAGTCTTCTGTTCGGAAAGAAACGTTTTTTGCAGCTGCCGAAAAAACTGCTGCTGCCAGAATAAATAGAATTGCGGTGAATCGTTTCATTACTGTCTCCAATATAAATGTAAATTATTTTTTTTCTGCATCCATCAGGATCATCTGAGGGGTTACGTTGCCGTTAAAGCAGTTTTTACTTATTCCGTAGAGTACGTTCAGGCAGTCTCCTGTCCTGAAGTCCCTGTTCAGCCGGTCAGCTTCTCCCCAGAACATTGCCGGAAACTTGAATTTTCCGCAGTCAAAGACAAGCTTAAGGTGCTGGCGTTCAGATTTTCCGACTATAGCGGCATCCTGAATTTTCAAATCTCTGGACATGAATACAAGTTCGCCGTTTGCTTCTCCAAACGGTTCGAATAAATCTACTGTTTTTAGAAGGTCAGGGGTAATGTATTCGCTTGGAATTTCTGCGTCAATGTCAATTGTGTCTTCTTCTTCAGAGAGCGAAATACCCGCAGAAAGCTGTTTTGCCTTGCTCATGAATTCTTCAAGCCTTGATTTAGAAAAACTGAATCCGGCTGCGGCATCGTGTCCGCCGTGATTGTAAAAAATGTCTCCAAACTGATCAAGGAAAGTTGTGGCAATGCAGCTGCGGCAGCTTCTCATTGAACCGATTACAGTCTGTCCGTCTTCTGTAAACGTCATTGCAATTGAAGGAACGTTATATTTCTGCATTATTTTAGAAGCAAGAATTCCTGTTACGCCGCGGTTTATGCGTTCGTCTGCAACAATGCACAGTTTATTGTTGAATTTTTCAACGCTTTCTGCGGCCTGTTTAGACGTAAAAAGTTCACCGTCTGCAACGTAAATCTTCCTCTGTTCATTCAGTTCTATTATTTTGTTTGCAATTCTGTTTCGGGAAACTGCATCTTCAGAAATAAGAAGTTCAAGCGAAAGGTTTGACTGTCCCATTCTGCCTGAAGCATTCAATGCAGGAATCATTTTCCATGAAAGGTCTGTAGAGGTTATCTGCTTTCCGCTTAAATCAAGGCGTGCAAGAAGTTCTGCAAGTCCTTTTCGTGTTTTTCCGCCGTTTATGGCAGCAAGCGTATTTTTTACAAAGATTCTGTTTTCGTTGCGCATAGGCATAATGTCTGCAAGGGCAGCAACACCTACCAGCTGAAGGTCCTGCATGCTGTCTTCTTCCTGCTTCGGAAAGTGCATTAATTGCGTTTTTTCTATAAATGTAACAAAAAAATTGTAAAAACCGGTTATTTCCGTAACGGGAGAATCCGTATATTTAACCATTTTTGAAAGGGTTTTCAGTTCTGAAAGATCTTTTTTTGCAATTGCAGGTATTATTTTTGCAGCTTCCGGCTGAAGGTCAAAAACCTGAAAATCTACATTAGGGCCAAAAACTTCTGCAAGCCTTGATTTTACAAGCTTTTCGTTCCATACAAAAATCTGCTGCCCCCTTAAAAAGTCAGCAAGTTTTGTATTATATATCGATGCGGCTCCTGGGAAGAACGCCTGTGAAAAAGTCCGTTTTGGACACAGGTTCCTTGTTTTAATGCAGTCAATTCTGAAACTTCCGTCAGAAAGAGGCTGTATGTCCAGCAGGGTAATGTCCTGGTTGTAAACTGTTGTAAATTTGCTGAACCTGAGGGCAGAAACAAGCTTATAAGCAACAGCCGCACCGGAAATGTCCTTGAACGGATATCCTGAATCCTGCATTTTCGGGTCAATTATAAGCGTTGCGTCCGGCAGTTCGTCCGGCGGGTTATGATGATCTGTAACGATTACGTCTATGCCTTTTTCGCGGGCATAGGCAATTTCCTTTACGTTGCTTATTCCGCAGTCAACGGTAATTATAAGGGAGCCGTAACCATCCGTGCTTTTCATAAACTCATCAATTGCTTCTATGGAAAGTCCGTATGCGTCTTCTCCAACCGGAAGCCGCCACTGAACGTCCAGTCCTTGTTTTTTCAGATATCCGTATAAAATTGCTGTACTTGTAACGCCGTCAACATCCTTGTCACCAAAAATAAGGACTTTTTCGCCTTCTTCAATTGCATCTGTAATTCTGCTTACGGCATCTTCCATGTAAGCAAACATAAAAGGAAGGTGAGTGAATCTTTTATCACTTTCCAGAAAATACATAATGTCCTGTCCTGAGGTGATTCCCCTTCTTGCAAAGATAGAGGCTTCCAGCAGTTCAATTCCATATGAATTATGGAGTTTCATGACTGTGTCTTTTGAGACATTTTTTTTAGTATATTTCTTCAATTTATATAAAATCCTTTTGGTATTTTTACGCTTTAGAGAGGATTATTCTGTTTCCCACTTAGATTCTATTTTACAGAAATGCGTGTTTTTTTGCTAGTTAGAACATAATGATGATTCAACTGTATTTCAAGAAAAAAATGCAGTTGAATATAAAAAAAAGACTTCCGAAAAATCGGAAGTCTTTTTTTTGAGCTATTCAGGATTCGAACCTGAGACAGCCGCCTTAAAAGGGCGGTGCTCTACCTACTGAGCTAATAGCCCAATCTCTCGTGGTTGAGATGTTTTTATATTATTAAATTATAAAAAAAACGTCAATAGCAAAAATGCCAAAAAATGAAAAAAAACTGAAATTTATTTTTTGTTTTTCTTTGGAAATGTTTAAAATCCATGATATAATAGATTAAAGTTTTGTATGTGAATTAATGGCACCTGCAATATGCTTTGTAGAATTCTGTGACTTATTAGAGGTTTGTTTCTTATGGCTGAAAGTGAAAAAATATTTGATGACCTTGGTGTAACTCTGCAGGAAATTCTGGATAAAGTTGCAGGACGTGTTTACGGTATCTATGTAATGGATACGGACAACAATAAGATTTTTGCCATTAAAAGTTTTTATCAGAAAGATTTTTATTCGACTCCGCAGATGTATGAATGGGATCATACAATGCTTAACAGCGTTACCAATTCAATGGCTTCTAAATACAGGGCTCTGGCTACAGTAATGATGGATCGACAGCATCTTCGCAAGAAGTTTACGGCGCTAGACCAGAGGAGTGAATTTATATTTCAGCGTACGACAGGGGAATGGAGCAATGTTGCATTTGTTCCTGTTAAAATTTCCTGCGAAGAATGTTCCCTTGTGCTGGTATATTTTGTAGATATTACAGATTCAAAGAAGAAGATGGACAATATGTCTGAGCTTCTTGAATTGAGTCATAAGGAAGTTCTTTCTTCAAACTGGTATTTTTCTATGGTTGCGCAGGATATGTACCCATGGATTTTTAAATTTGACTTGATTTCCGGCGAAGTTGTACACATTGTATTTGAAGATAATACGCCAAAGGACCTTCCTATGCTTGACTGGGATTCTTCTTATGAGCGTATCATTGAGTCTATTCATCCGAAGGATCTGGAAGGTGCAAAAAATTTCTTCTCCATGAAGCGGCTTCGCGAAATGGCTCCTGGTGATGTTCTTGAATATACTTTCAGGCGTTATGAAGATAACAAGTACCAGTGGTTCAATGTTTCAATTCATATTTCTGATGTAGAGCCTTCAATTGCCGTTGCCTTTGTAAAGAACATTACAAATTCCGGCGTGAATACGTCTGCCGTAATGAGAAAGGCAGAGCATGACGGACTTACAGACCTCTTTAATATTGAAAAATATGCATATCTTCTGGCAACGGAATACAAGGATCTTGAATCTCTTGGCGTAATCTATGCAGATATAGAAGGTCTTGCCGGGCTTAACGAGAAATACGGTCACGATTTTGGTGATTCTGCAATTAAAATTGTCGCAGACAGTTTCCACTCTGTTCAGAGCAGGCAGATGCTTGCATTCCGCTGCGGAGATGATGAGTTTATGCTTATTGCTCCAAACTGTGACCGCGAATCAATTCAGAATGCACTTCAGCTTGTAAAAGAACGCTTTGCACGTCTTTGCGACATGCAGGGAATTCATTTTTTTGCAAGTTTCGGTTTTGCCTGGAATGATTGTGTTAAGGAAGTTTCTGCAGTTATTTCGGATGCAGTTACAGACATGAAGAACAATAAGAACATAGAGATTTTGCACTAGAATGAACCGGAGTCTAGTTACTTACGCAACGGTTCTTTCAATAAAGCCTTTGGGAGAAAACAATTCTTCTGTATGCCTGCTTACGCGTACAGAAGGCGTTATTTATGCCGTCCTTTACGGCGGACCTAAGAGCCGGTTGAAGTCACTTGTTTCAACATGGAATACTGGAACCGTTTACCTTAGTTTTTCTAAAAACAATTATAAAATTTCAGATTTTGACGTAAAAAACTATCACCTTACGTTCAGAGAAAACATCTTTAAATCCTGTGCGGCGTCCCTTGCGGCTGAGCTTTGCATGAAAACTCATTGTGCCGGAAACAGTGAGCGCTGCTGGGCGCTTGTAAACGGTTTTATAGCCGGGCTTGATGCGTGTGAAAATCATGAAGATGCATTTTCTGGCTTCATGCGTTTTCTGTGGCGCTTTCTGGAACTTATGGGCGTTCAGCCGGACGCGGGGTACTGCGCCCACTGCGGCAAAAAACTTTCTGAAGGATATTACAGTGCTGTAGATAACGGTTTTTCGTGCAGGGAATGTTCGGGTAAGGGTGGAACCTTTTATCTTTCAGATGCAGCCTTTGCATTTTTACAGGGGATTTCTGTGCTTTCGCCTCAGGAAGCAGTTAATGTCATGTTGACAGCTGAGGCTTGCGGACAGGTAAAGTCCCTGCTTTATTTTCTTCTAGAATCTGCATGTGGAGCAAAACTTGTTACGCTTAAGACAGCTGCCGGAATCCTTTAACTTTACGAAAACCGAGAGCAGAACGGACAAACTGAATGAATAAAACTTCTATTTGACTGAATTACATAAATTTAATATAATTGAAAAATACAAGCGGTGGAAAAATCTGCCGTGCAGTTCTTTTTGGACGGATAATATTCAATATTTCGGGTGGTAATTATGGAATCCATTTTTCCTTTGGAACAGTTGATTGGTTTTACAGATAATATCTATCAGATTACTGTAGCTGCCAGTCGTCGTGCATATCAGATGTCAAAAATCAATGATCAGGAACTGGAAAAAAACGCAGGAAAGGCTGTGTCTTTGGGAGCACGCCAGTTGTTCTGTAAAAAAGTAAGTTACAGAATTGACGACGGCAATAAATAATAGTGCCGGTACCTGTTATAATTCTGTTTGCTCCAACTGCATCAGGAAAGACTGCTTTAGCCTTAAATCTTTTTGGTAAAAGCAGTCATTCTTTTTTTAAAGACCGTGCAGAACTTATCAGTGCCGATTCCATGCAGGTTTACAGAAATCTGGATATTGGAACTGCAAAACCGTCGGAGCAGGAAAAATCTGAACTGACTCATCATCTAGTAGATATAAGGAATCCGGATCAGCAGTTTACGGTAGCTGACTTTGTCTGTGAAGCTGACCGCGCATGCAGGGATATCTATTCAAGGGGAAAAATTCCTCTTGTTGCGGGCGGAACGGGATTTTACATACGTAGTTTTATAATGGGGCTTCCTGTTACACCAGAATCAGATCCTCTTGTCCGTGAAAAGATAAAAAATCGTCTTGAAGCAGAAGGAAACGAGGCCCTTTTCAGGGAATTGAGCAGCATAGATCCTGTAAGCGCAGAAAAAATCAACGTAAACGATTCTTACAGAATTTGTCGTGCACTGGAGATTTATTATACGGCCGGAAAGCCTAAAAGTTTTTTTGAACTTAATTCTGTTCCAAGAAAAGAATATGAATTCTGTACAATTATTTTAGAGCGTGACCGTGACGAGCTTTATGAACGTATTAACAGGCGCGTTGATTTAATGTTTGAGCAGGGGCTGGAAGGGGAAGTGCGTTCCCTTATTTCCGGCGGCTGTACGGCTTCCATGCCGGGAATGCAGGCAATCGGTTACAGGGAATGGTTTTCAAATGATTTTAACACTCCGGAAAGGCTTGAAAAAATTCGCTATGAAATAAAGCGTAACAGCCGTAAATATGCAAAAAAACAGTATACTTACATGCATGATATTCCCGGAGCGTCTGTCGTTCAGCTTTTTCCGGATTCTGACGGAATTGCAGAAACTTCAGGAATAATTTTAAAGTTTCTTGAGAAATTTTATTCTAAATCACTTGACCGAAGTTCTGATTTGGATAATAATTAATAACACTTTACTAGTAGAGGGGTGCCATCGTGCCTTGTGGAAAAAAACGAAAACGCCAGAAGATGGCGACACATAAGCGTAAGAAGATGCTTAGAAGAAACAGACATAAGGCAAAGTAATTGACGTTACTTTGAAATGTCTTATAAGACCGGGACTGATTTGTTATTTGCAGTTCCGGTCTTTTTTGTATATGATAAATCTTGTAATTTATTTGGGGTTAATACGTTACTTTCTAATATTCATTCGCCGAAAGATTTAAAATCACTTTCTCATAAGCAGCTTACAGAACTTTCATCTGAAATCCGTAAGGTGATTATAGATGTGGTCGGAAAAAACGGCGGCCACCTTGCAAGCAATCTTGGAATCGTTGAACTTACTGTTGCTCTTCACAAGGTTTTTGACAGCCCTAAAGATGCAATTGTATTTGATGTAAGCCACCAGTGCTATGCACATAAACTTTTGACCGGACGTTATTCAGAATTTTCTTCTTTAAGGCAGAAATCTGGGCTTTCTGGTTTTACAAAACAGGCAGAAAGTGAGCATGACTTTTTTGATAATGGACATGCTTCAACCTCAATATCTTCTGCGCTTGGACTTCAGCAGGCAAACAGAATACTTGGAAAAGAAGGAAAATGCATTGCAGTAATAGGTGACGGAGCCCTTACTGGCGGACTTGCAATAGAAGCTCTTTCCAATGCCGGTCAGATTGCAAAAAATCTGATTGTAATTGTAAATGACAATCAGATGTCTATTGATCCTAATACCGGTGCAATTTCCAGATATTTAAGCCGCCTTACAATGACAAGGCACTATCAGAGTTTCAGGCATGGAATTGACGGACTTGTAGAAAAAGTTCCAGGAATAAATAAGTTCCTTACAAAATTTGTCTTCAGATTTAAGCGCGGATTAAAGGGACTTCTTCTTTCTACAAATCTTTTTACGGATCTTGGTTTTGAATATGTAGGGCCTCTTAACGGTCATGATATAAAGGATTTGATTCTTGTCTTAAACCGCGTAAAGCGTATGGATCGTCCAGTTGTTGTTCATGTCCTTACTAAAAAAGGAAAGGGCTACAGTCCGGCAGAACATAATCCTGAAAGATTTCATGGAGTAGGTCCTTTTGTAACTTCTGACGGTACGGTAGAAAAATACGATACAGTAAGTTTTACGGAAGCTTTCAGCAATTCGCTTATGAGACTTGCAGAAAAACATCCCGAAATTGCGTGCATTACAGCTGCCATGGCAAAAGGAACTGGTCTTGCAACTTTTTCCCGCCATTATCCGGACAGGTTCTTTGATGTAGGAATTGCAGAAGAGCACGCGGTTACCTTTGCTGGCGGACTTGCTAAGGGCGGAATTCTTCCGGTTGTGTGCATTTATTCAACTTTCATGCAGCGGTCGGTTGATCAGGTCATACATGATGTAGCTCTGCAGGGCTTTAAAGTCATTATGGTGTTGGACCGGGCCGGTGCAGTTCCATCTGACGGCGAAACCCACCAGGGATTGTTCGATATTGCGCTTTTCAGGCCTGTGCCGGGTTTAAGAATCCTTTCGCCGGCGTCTGCTGCAGATCTGGACAGGCTTCTGGAATATGCAGTAAAGGCTCCTGGTGCCACAATGATCCGCTATCCAAAGATGTCCTGTCCTACAGAACTGGAAAGTTTTTCTCAGACAGTTATGGAAGGTCGTGGCGTACTTGTTTCTGCAATGGATTATGAACCTTCTTTTGCTGCAAAATTTGAAGATTCTTTATATAAGCCTGAGCGTGTTCTGTTTGTAACTACTGGCGGAATGTTCTCTGAAACTATTACCGCCGGAAGGGCTCTTGCCTTTAAGGATATTGTTGCGGACATCTATTCATTAAGGTTTATAAAGCCGTTTGATGATGAATATTTCCTTTCTATTGCAAGCCATTACGATGCCATTGTAATTGTAGAAGACGGAATAAAGACCGGCGGTATAAGCGAATACATTGCTTCTGTATGTGCACGTAACGGAGTGATGAACATTGCCGTAAAGGCTTTCCCTGAACGTTTCTATGAACAGGGCTCAAGACATGAAGTTTGTGAAGTTGCGGGGATGACAGCTGACGATTTAAAGGAAACTGCGCTACAGCTTCTCCAGAATAAAAAATAAAATTTAAAAAGAGGTTTTGAAAAATGCAGACTTTTGCGCTGAAAAACCGGCAGATTACTACAGAATTACCGGCATTTGTAATGGGAATTGTAAATGTTACTCCAGATTCATTCTGGTGTGAAAGCCGGGGAGGTGCAGAGCATGCACTTGAACTTATAGAACAGGGTGCAGATATCCTTGATATCGGGGCTGAATCAACAAGGCCGGGCAGTGCATATGTTTCTGCAGAAGAAGAAATACGCCGCATGATTCCGGTAATTGAAGAAATCCGCAAGCATTCAGATATTCCGATTTCTGTTGATACAAGAAAAAAGATTGTAATGGAAAAGGCTCTTGAAGCCGGAGCAGATATCCTTAATGACATTTCTGCGCTGGAAGATGATCCTGAAATGGTCGCTTTTTGTGCAGAAACAGACATTCCTGTAATCCTTATGCATAAGCGTGGCATTCCTGTAAACATGCAGAATAATGGAAAATACGAAGATGTTTTTGAAGAAGTAAGTTCATATCTTGAAGGCCGCGCAGAATTTGCAGTTAAAAGCGGCATTCGTCCGGAAAGAATTGTAGTTGATCCAGGAATCGGATTTGGAAAAGATTTTGACGCAAACGTAATGCTCATTAAAAAAACTGGTGAGTTGTGTCACGGAAAATATCCGGTTCTTATGGCATTGTCACGAAAAAGCTGCATCGGGCAGATGACCGGCAGGGAAGTTCAGGACAGGCTTAGCGGAACACTTGCAGCAGACCTCGTTTCTGTCATGAACGGTGCCTTTATGGTAAGGGTTCATGATGTAAAAGAAACTGTAGATACATTGCAGGTTTTGAGGTATATTAGATAATCAGGAAGAAAAACGTGAAATCTATAGACAGTTTATTGGCATTTTATGACATCCTTCGTCCTGTTCTAGACGTTGGAATTCTGGCTTTTATCCTGTATAAGGCCTATGAAGTAATTGTTCGCACGAACAGCCTCCAGATTATTAAGGCGGCGGTAATCGTACTTGTTTTTTATACAGTTGCCCTTATCCTTCATCTGGAAACCCTTCTATGGATTTTTAACATTATTGCACCTCTTCTTGTGGTTGCATTTGCGATTGTGTTCCAGCCGGAATTAAGAAAAATGTTCCTCAAGCTGGGGCAGAATCAGTGGTTTGCATTTGGAACCAGATCAAAGCATACATACGTTGACTCTGTCCTTATTGCTGCAGAAATGCTTTCAAAGCAGAAGCGCGGTATGCTTGCGGTCTTTTTAAGGCATACAAAACTTGATGACATTGTTCAGACTGGAACAAGACTCAATGCAGATATCTCATCAAGCCTTCTTGTTACAATTTTTGGAATGGATACGCCGCTTCATGATGGTGCCTGTTTTATTCAGGGCGGTAAACTTGTTGCTGCCGGATGTTTTTTGCCTTTAAGCGAACAGTATGATATCAGAAAAACTTTTGGTACAAGACACCGTGCCGCTCTTGGTCTTTCTGAAATAAGCGATTCTGTCATTCTTGTTGTTTCTGAAGAAACCGGCGCTTTAAGCCTTGCATATGATTCAAAGCTTCATTATGACCTTTCTGTGCATGAAATAACAAAGATTCTTGAAAACCTTCTTGATATAACACCTGATTCTTATAATATGGAGGATACAATCGATGAACATAAAAAAGCTGACTGATTCCATATTTGATTCCTGGGGCCAGAAGGTAATCTGCATTGTTCTTGCAATCGTCCTTTATGTTTTTAACAGGGTTGCATCACTTGAGCGCAAGGTTTTTACGGTTCCCCTTAAGGTTGAAGCAAACGGACTTATGATGTCTACTACAGAGATTCCGCGATATGTAAAGGTTACGGTGCGCTCAAAGGCAGAAAACATGCCTTCCATTAATTCGGGAAATATTTTTGCTTCCGTAAATTACAGTGACTATGCAGAAAAGGGCGTATATAACATTCCGGTAATGATTTCCATGACAGAGGAGCTTATGCTTCTTGATCCGCTTGAATATTCTGTAAAACCGGAGTATGTAACGGTAGATCTTGATACAAAGGAACTTGCCTATATTCCTGTAAAACCAGCTCTTTCCGGCGAGGTTGAGCACGGATATACAATTTCCAATATTGATGTAAGTCCTTCGACTGTAAAAGTTGTTGGTCCATCAAAAATACTGAGGAAAGTAAAGCACATTGATACAAAAAAAGTCATTGTGTCTGGTGCTGCAACGAATTTTTCGCGGGATGTAAAACTTGATTCCGTTAATTCACTTGTAAAAGTTGTGCCGGAGGGTGATTTTAAGGTTACGATTTCCGTAATTCAGGCAACAGATACAAAAATTTATACAGGCCTTACACCGTCTTTGACCGGACTTGATCCGAAATTTGAAATTATTTCAGAAATTCCAAAGATTTCAATCAAGGTTGCAGGTACAGTTACAGTCCTTGAAAACTATAACTATACAGAAAAAACTGTTCTTGCTGACTGCAGTTCAATAGAAGCAGAGGGAACTTATGAAGTCCCTGTTCAGGTAAGAATTCCGTCAAATCTGGCTCTTGTAGAAAAATCTGCAGAAGTGATTTCTGTATCTGTTGCAGAAAAAAAAGTTCCTGTAGAAATTGAAGAAGAAACTGAGGAAGTAGCCCTTGATGCGTTGGATTCCGAAAAGCCGCAGGAAGAGCAGAAGGCGCCGGAAGATGCTGAAAAGGTTCCTGAACCTGTAGAAAAGAAGGGCTGAAACTAATGATTTTTGGCATCGGAACAGACATTGCAAAGGTTTCCCGCTTTGAAAAATGGGTGAAATCTCCGGAAATGATTGCGCGCTTTTTTAATCAGAAAGAATGTAATTCTGCATCTTCCGTTCAGAGTGCTGCAGAGCATTATGCGGCCCGTTTTGCTGCAAAGGAAGCCTTTGGAAAAGCCCTTGGAACCGGAATTTTTGGCTATGAACTTACCGAGGTGTACATTCAGAATGATGAAAACGGTAAACCTGAACTTTTTGTTGAAGGAAAAGCTCTTGAAATCTTAAAAAATAAATGCGGAAATTCAAAAATTCATGTATCATTAAGTCATGAAAAAGAATACGCACAGGCGTTCGTTATAATAGAACAGCTTTAATTTCATCTGTCAGGAGGCGGGGTGTGGTATCATCTTCAAGCAAAAAAAAGGCAACAGAAGAAAAAAAGAAGCCTGCAATTTCATATTTTTCAAAAGATAAGGTAATATGCCCTGTATGCAAAAAAGCTTTTGAAAAGGAAGTAATGCGAAGCGGAAACGGTCGTATGATTGCTGGCGGACTTACCGATGATTTGCACCGAATCTTTGAACCTTCTGCAAAATTTGGAAGAATCTATCCGCTCATCTATGATATCGGTGCCTGTCCAAACTGCTACACGGCTCTTTTGTGGTCAGATTTTACAGAAATAAAAAAGAAGGAAGATGCCGATAAGCTTTTTGAAAGCCGCGATGAACGTAAGGAAAAGGTAAATACTATTTTTCCTCATTTTAACCTTAAGCATGAACGCTCTCTTTTTGACGGATGTGCCTATTATTATCTTGCCCTATTAACCTATTCAAAGCTGAACCCGGACCTTCTTCCTACAATGAAGTCTGCTTTTCTTTCTTTAAGGCTTTCGTGGCTTACGCATGAGCTGGATCTGGCTGTGCCGGGGCATAATTTTCAGTACATTTCTGATGTAATGAAACGCAAGGCTCTGTTTTTCTATCATCAGGCAATTCAGTGCGAAACGGACAGAACTGAAAAATCTTCTACTTTGGGAAATTTTGGTCCCGACATGGATAAAAATTACGGTTGGGACGGAGTGATTTACCTGTGCGGGCTTCTTGAATATAACTATGGCCAGCAGGATGACCTTCAGTTAAGGCTTAAAAAACTGAGTGAATCTAAAACTGCCATTGCCCGCATTTTTGGACTCGGTAAGTCTTCAAAGAATAAGC
>Ga0310695_10005811_pt1 | contig 21085 bp, 23 predicted proteins | sample RumenRJG_04DNA_FD_203882 | JGI IMG/M metagenome (GOLD analysis project Ga0310695, IMG submission 203882) | Bovine rumen microbial communities from Lethbridge, Alberta, Canada - RJG_04 (v2) (version 2) | ecosystem: Host-associated > Mammals > Digestive system > Stomach > Rumen | place: Canada...
CATTGCATTCTGCATTTGCTTACGCTGTAAAAATGGAACTGATACCAAAGCACCCTATGGACAAGTTAGTAGTACCGAGAGCTGAAAGGCACGAAGCTACCTTCTACAATGCTGATGAGCTGAATGAACTGTTTGAGGTTTTCAAGGGCGACAAACTGGAACTTGTAGTGAACATTGCAGCATATTATGGTCTTAGAAGATGCGAGATACTTGGTCTGAGGTGGGATGCAATCGACTTCAAGAACAAGACTATCACGATCCAGCGTAAGATCGTAAGTGACTACGACGAAAACGGTGAGATGAAGATCTTTGTAGAGACCAGGCTGAAAACCAATTCCACAAGAAGAACTCTTCCGCTGATTCCTCACATTGAGGAAATGCTTCTTGAAAAGAAGAAAACGGAAGTCAAGTTCAAAAAGGCTTGCGGAAAGAGCTACAACAAGGAGTTCGACGGATTTATCTGTCGTGACAACTACGGCAATATGCTCTCGCCGGGGTATGTGACACAGCACTTCCATTACGTCATTACCCGAAATGGTTTGAAGCATCTGCGTTTCCATGACCTCCGTCATTCCTGTGCGAGCTTGCTTCTTGCTCATGATGTTCCGATGAAGGCTATTCAGGAATGGCTCGGACATAGCAATTTTACTATCACAGCGAATCTTTATAGCCATTTGGAATACAATGCAAAGGTCAATTCGGCTGAAACGATCGCAAGGGTTCTCGGCGGTAAGTCAGAGGATAAACCTGAAGTTGAAAAGCCTGCCGAAAAGAAAAAGGCCACAAGAAGAAAGTCAACGTCAAAGGCAGCAAGTAAAACACCGCCCAAAAAGACCGGTGGTAGAAAAAAGAAAAGCGATAGTCCCGAAGGTACGGGAGAATCGCAGATGTCAACATTATAAAATATAATCAACGAAATTGGAATCAAGAAAAAGAAATCAAAAAACGTGTGATTTTGGTAGAAAAAATGGTAGAAAAAAAGTGGCATTCACACTTATATTTTCTACCAACGATTAGCAGAAACGACGTTAAATCGGGCGTAAACGAAAAAATTTACAGTCAAACTCATATAATAGAGTAGACAAATGCACGATTTTATGGTATAATTAATAAGAAATGATTTCAGAAGCTGATTCTGGGATTTAACAAAGCGGAGTTCTTAGGCAGAACTCCACTGACGGAGGTGAGAAAAACGGAAGATTATATCTACATAATTGTTGCGCAGACCGGCACACGACCTGCAAAATTTTTCAGGTTTTTTACCAAGAAGCCATATAACCATGTATCGCTTTCAGGTGACGTTAACCTTTCTGAGATGTATAGCTTCTGCCGCACATATAAACCGGTACCGCTTCCGGCAACATTCAATCAGGAGATAGTCGGGAAGGGAACTCTCGGGCAGTATGGCTATATACCGTGTGAAATATACCGTATAGCAGTAACAAAGGAACAGAAGGCGGAGTATAACAGGGTTATCAGGCATTTTGCGGATAGCCGGAATATTTACTCATACAATGTACTCGGACTGCTTGCTGTATACCTTAACATAGAGTGGAAACGCAAGAAGAGTTTTGTCTGTTCACAGTTCGTCGCATACACAATGGATAAGATAGGCATACCGCTGGAAAAGTCGTTCTGTCTTTACACACCGGACGATTTCCGCAAATTCCCCGGAGCAACGCTCTACTATGCAGGCGAACTGAATACATTCTATGATGAAATGACATCGCGTCCCGGAGGACGTTTTCCGCGTAGAAGCGCTACTAAGGCATAAAGAGAGAGTATATAACAGGTACGAGGAGTCTTACTTCGTCAGGTGAGAGGAGGTAGGCGGCAAATGTTGACCTGCTTCCTTCAGAAAAAACACTTGTGTCGAATGTTAAAGCTTGTCCGAGAATATCGAGCCGTGCTGAGGAATCGCTGACTGTCAGACGTGCCGGAGGGATTTTCTCTTCGCTGAGCCTGTTATACGAATTGGAATAACTGAATATGAACATCCACAGACCGCCGGTCAGGGTAATGTAAGTAAGCATTAACCTGACGGCGGTATTCTTTTTTTGTATCATTTTTTCTCCTTTACCGAGTTGAGAGTACGGCTGAGTGAGCGGCCGATAAGTTGTCCGGAGTATTGTACCTGTTCGAGGGTATTGCAGTGTGAACCGACTTCGATGAGCAGACTGCCGGTAGTCAGGTCCTGATTATAGTGCCGGTAATCGAACAGGATAGGGCGGGTCAGTCCTGCATAGTCAGTTTCCATTTGCTGCTGAAGAGTGCAGGCAAAGTGGAAATTCTTGATATAGTCGGGCATATCGAGTGTACCGTCGTCACAGCCTGAAATAATCATGACCTGAGCGGCTTCCCTGCCGTTGATATTGACATATGGCTGGGCGGCAGTACCGTCGCCGGATATAGCATCGCGGTGTATATCGAGAGCGACTTTGATAGTCGGGTACTGTTCAAGAATAGGGAGAATAGTTTCGCGGCTCCGGTCATATGAACCGTTATACGACGGATAATCGTGAATATCGGTAACGTGTATAACTCCTATACCGGCTGCTTCAAGTTCAGCCTGAATAGCGTCACCGACCATGACCATATTTTTTGTAGGGTCAGTGGTGCGGTAGTTGAAACCTGCATCATAGTGTTCGCGTACAAACGGCTCGAAGCTTTCGGTCGTGTGGGTGTGGTAGATAAGAACCTGTGGCAGGGTAGTGTCAGAAATTGTGAAATTAGGCAGACAGTGGCTTTCACGGAGAAGGTCATCGTTGGGAATATCGGTCTTATTGTTGACCTGACCGGCTTTTTCTAGGTCAAAGAAGGAGGTACCGCTGTAAAGTCCGTAGGTAGTACGATATATATCACCGCCTTCGGTCCACTGGTCATCAGTTGGATAAGGCTTTGGACCGGCATCTGCCGCTTTCATTTTAAGTGGACTCACAAGTTTTACCTGTTCGTCAGGCAGTTCGCCGTCTGCGGTATATCCGTACCCCTCAGACAGCATTACAGAGCGGCTTTTTTTAGAGTTTCCCTGAGAAAAGCTGTGAACAGTCATAGTGCCGCCTGAAGGTTCTTCTGATTGTATATTTGTACTGCCTATGCGGTTCACGGCAGATTTTATATCCGGTATACACCTTGCTGAAACAGCCGCCGCAAACGGTGCTGACAAAAGTATCAGAGCTTTTAAAGTGCGTGTGATTTTTCTGCGTTTATAACGTGTCATTTCCTCACCTCATTATTATATCCGTTTATTAGAGCATATTCACGCAGTCGGCTGAATATTCATGGGACTGAGAGGGATAATGTTGAAAAAAGCGGAATAAGATGATACTGAGGTGATAAGATGTACAGGACATACAGCGTTTCACGCTTTCTTGGACTGCTTCTGCTTGACGCATTTATATTTTCAGTATGCGGCATATTCTTCCTTGTATTCGTATCGTCTGCGGACAGCCGTGAGGAGGCGGCAGTAGCATTGCCGGTACTGATGTATCACAGCGTATGCAATGGTGAACCGACAGAGTACAGGGTAACTCCGGAACAGCTTGAAAGTGACCTTGAATGGCTGAGTGAAAACGGCTATAAAAGTGTTACTGCGGCAGAAGTGACAGCGTATGCGAACAGCCGCGGAGACCTTCCTGAAAAGCCGGTCATGATAACTTTTGACGACGGCTATTATAATAATCTTGCGTATGCACTGCCGCTTCTTGAGAAATACGATATGACGGCGGTGGTATCGGTGGTGGGGGAGTACACTGATAAAGATGCCGCGGCAGACCCTCATGTTCCGTCATATTCATATCTTACTTGGGAGGATATAGGTGAACTTTCCGACTCGGGCAGGGTTGAGATAGGTGCGCACACTTACGCTATGCACTCTTTGTACAGCGGCAGAAAAGGCTGTGGAAAACTTGCCGGCGAGTATGAACAGGAATACCGTGACGCACTGAGTGAGGACATACGGCTTCAGCAGGAAGGCTTCAAGGAGCATTTAGGGTATGTACCGACGGTGTTTGCGTATCCGTTCGGGAACGTCAGCCGTGAGAGTGTACCGGTACTGCGTGAGAATGGTTACCTTATGACACTTACGTGCCGTGAACTGCCGAATCGTATCACGCGCGACCCTGACTGTCTGTACGGGATCGGCAGATTCAACCGGAGCGGGCTTTATTCCACTGAAGAATATATGTCTGAGATCATGGGATTATCAGATTAGCAGGTGTACAAAAAACGGACGAATAAGGGTAGTGACCCAAACTCGTCCGCAAGGATTATTTTATAACTGCAAAAGCCTGTTTCAGACTTGAAGCAGGGATTATTTCGATGTCGTAGCTTTTGGTGTCGATACCTGAAAGACACTGCTTGGGAATTACGACTTTTTTGAATCCCATTCGTTCAGCTTCCCTGATGCGCTGAGAAGCGTGCGGGACTGACCGTATTTCGCCGCCGAGACCTATTTCGCCGAATGCGATAAGTTCCTCGTCGATGAGCTTGTCCATTATACCCGAGTACAGCGCCATTGCAACAGGCAGGTCAGCCGCAGGTTCATCGAGACGGAATCCGCCAACTATATTGAGGTAAACGTCGAGACTTCCCATGAAAATACCGAGACGTTTTTCAAGGACTGCTATAATAATATTCAGTCTGTTGAAGTCGAAGCCTGTGACCATTCTTCGAGGTGCAGAATAGCTCGTCTTAGCGGCGAGAGCCTGAACTTCCGCAAGAATGGGGCGACTGCCCTCCATTACGCAGGCAACACACGTACCTGAAACGTTATGCGGTCTGCCTGAAAGGAGCATCTGTGAAGGATTAGCTACCTCTGCGAGACCCTTGTCGAGCATTTCAAAAACGCCTATTTCGTTGGTCGAGCCGAAGCGGTTTTTTACAGCACGGAGCAAGCGATAGCTCTGATGACGTTCGCCCTCGAAGTACAGGACTGCATCAACGATATGTTCCATTACTTTAGGACCTGCGATAGCGCCGTCCTTGTTGACGTGACCTACTATGATGACTGGAATCTCCTGACTTTTAGCGGTCCTCATGAAGAGATTTGTACACTCCCTGACCTGTGTCAGACTTCCCGGACTTGACGTTATGCGGTTTATGCTCATGGTCTGAATTGAGTCGATAATCGCGATATCAGGAGCGCTTCCGGCAATGGTTTCAGCGACTGCCTCTGCGTCATTGGCGGTGAGAATATAGAGGTTTTCGGTATCAACTCCGAGCCTTTGTGCACGGAGCTTTATCTGCCTTGCCGACTCCTCGCCTGATACGTACAGGACAGAGTGTTCCTCACCGAGAAACTGGCATATTTGCAGAAGGAGTGTACTTTTGCCGATACCTGGTTCGCCGCCGAGAAGTACGAGAGAACCTTTTACGAGTCCGCCGCCGAGAACGCGGTTTAGCTCGCCTACTCCCGTGTCATAGCGTACATCGTTATCGGTGCCGATATTTTCAAGTTCGAGAATCTGTTCAGAGAGGTCGGGAACATTTCCTGAACCGGAACTGCCGCTTATGGGAGAAGAGTCGGCAAGTTCCTCTTCAAAGCTGTTCCATGCGCCGCAAGATGGACATTTTCCGTTCCATTTTGAACTTTCGTAGCCGCACTGGTTACAAGTGTAGATATATTTAGATTTAGCCATAGTTCAGAGAAGTGCCGAGGTGATGTTTTCCTCGGTGAGTATGAATTTTCTGCCGACCTGCATAATGCTTCCGGAGCTTTCGTAGTCTGCCGCTGAGAAATTGCTGTCAGCAAGGCTCCAGTAGGTCGTTTCCGTGGGAGTTTCTGCATAGAATACAAGCTTTTCCATGTCGAATTTAATACAGCCGAGACTGCCGTATCTGCCGTCGAGTTCAGATATCTCGCTGCCGCTGAAATAGTATATACTGCACTGCGACTCTGAGAATGAACCTTCTGAAACTACAAGTTCCGGTACATCGTCACCATTGAGGTCACAGAACTCAAAAGCTGCATCGCTTCCGGTGTCGGCATACGAAGTGAGAAGTTCGGTGAGTTTGTTTTTGCACAGCTCTTTCTGCTCTTTGTTGAGAACTGCGCCCCAGCTTTCAGCGCGGTGGATACCATAATTTACAGCCGCGTCGCCGAATGTGTATTTTCTTCCTATTCTGAACGATGGACCAACGTTGTACTCTGCAAGTGTTTCTTCGTACTGATTGAGCAGAACTTCGCTTCCGTTTATACTGTGCACGATGGTAGCACCTGAGGAAGCTTCACCTGAGTTGTCGCTGTAGTTGAGCTTATCGACAAGTTCACTGCCGTCATACTGCTTGAATTTACCGATGACGAAGCCGTCGCCGCTGTACTCCTCGTGGATATAGCCCTGTTCGGGAAGGTACTCGAATTCGCCGAAAAATCCGGCTGTTCCGAGTTCGAGTATAGTGCCGCCGGAGCAGGTGTATATCTCGCACACAGACGATTTGTCGTTCGATGGAGAAATGATAAGCTCGGGGGTATCATCGCCGGTGATATCGGTTATTTCAAAGGCAGAGCCGTCTGTGGGATTGGAGTTATAGCGGTCAGAGTTTTTGAACTCGTTAAGCTGAGATTCATATGGAGCCTGCCACTCGAAAGAAATACTCTCCGGTGATATTTTTTCGGGTTCTTCCTGAGAGGAAGATGATACATTTTTAGTAGTCGAACAGCCTGCAAGAGCAGCTGATGTTAATAGTGAAATAAGGCATAACGCTTTGTTGATTTTCAAATCAAGACCTCCAGTTTTGTTCTGTATGGCTGCATAGCCAACTTATATTCTATCATATTATTAGTGAAGTGTCAAATCAAGGCATGATTAATAAGCGGTATAAAGTGAAAGGAGATAATATGAACGATACATATATTATACCCGAGGTTTACGACGATATTGAAAAACTGCCCGATGAAGATGATACTGCCGCACTTGCTGAGGAGCGTTCACGGCAGAAAAAAGAGGGCAGAGCAGACGATATAATTGCAATGCAGACAGCTGTATGCCTGCTTACCGCTATAGTACTGGCAGTGCTGAACATTTTCAGGAGTGATATCGCAGGGGAACTTTTTGAAAAACTGAGCGGACTTTCTGCCGATACGCATGAGCTTTTCCGCAATCCGATATACCTGATCATGGAGTATATAGGCAAGTGAAAAGAATCAGGATACGTTTTACTTTTCTGCTGTTCAACGCGGTACTTTTCATGTTCCGCGATGCAGGACTTATCTTTGCATTTTATGCGGTATGTCTTCTTCATGAACTCGGACACCTTACCGCATTAAAGCTGACCGGCGGCGAACTGCGAATGGTCGAACTTAGCGGCATAGGTATAAGGATAACGGCTTCTCCGGCGGCTGACATTAAAAGGGGAGCGGCAGTCCTGCTGAGCGGACCCGCTGTTAATCTGCTGATGTATGCGTTACTCTCCTTCAGCGGAAACTCCGGCAGACTTGCTGAACTCAGTCTTGCTGCGGGACTTTTCAATCTGCTGCCGTTCAGTTCACTCGACGGCGGTGCACTTCTTGATATGCTTGCGGAGGGAAGTCCACACGAACGACTGATACAGTCAGTTCTGAAAGCAGTCCGAATAGGAATTATCCTGATTCTTGCGTGCTTTGCAGTTAGATGTGCCTGTATCAGTTTATGCGTGTGAGGAAAGGCTTGACAAAGGGGGGATTACGTGATATAATGTATTCCGACAGTTCGTTTGCGCCATCCTGTCGTTAAACAAAACCACGGGCTAATCATGAATATTACGCGGGTGACCGCGTTATTTGTGTGTCTATCAGCCTGTAGTGTAACCACTGCGGGCATTTTTTATGGAGTGATAAAATGTACTATCTCAAAACCAAAGCCGCTTTCGACAGTGCACACTTTCTCGCAGGATATAACGGTAAATGCGCTAATATCCACGGTCACAGATGGACTATTGAGGTAACTGTAAAAAACGGCGCACTGATAGAGTCGGGCGAAAAGCGCGGTATGATAATCGACTTCGGCGACTTGAAAAAGGCAGTCCGCTCACTTGCTGACGAGTACGACCATGCCCTGATTTATGAGGACGGAACTCTCCGTCCGACGACTGTTTCTGCACTTAATGAGGAAGGATTCCGGCTTATTCCGGTGGGATTCCGTCCGACTGCTGAGAATTTCGCACATTTTTTCTGCGGTAAGCTTCTCGACGAGGGACTTCCTGTGCACACGGTTACGGTATACGAAACTCCTGAAAACTGTGCTGTATATGAGGTGGAAGAATGAGCGTATACCCCGTTGCTGAGAAATTCGTGAGTATAAACGGTGAAAGTACAAAAGCCGGTGAACCGGCTGTATTCGTGCGTTTTCGCGGCTGTAATCTCAGCTGTGGCTACTGCGATACAAAATGGGCGAATACAGCTGAGTGTCCGGCAGAAATGCTTACGGCTGAGGAGATAACCACATACATAAATTCTACAGGAATAGTAAATGTCACTCTCACAGGCGGCGAACCGCTTCTGCAAAAAGATATATGCACGCTTATAAAAATGCTCTCGGATGAGGGACACAGTGTAGAAATTGAGACTAATGGCAGTATCTCTATAGAAACACTTTCAAATATGCCGTGCAGACCGTGTTTTACACTTGACTACAAGCTTCCGTCGAGTGGTATGGAAAGCAGTATGCTGACGGAAAATTATGATTATCTACAGCAGAAAGACGCAGTTAAATTTGTTGCAGGTTCGCTCAGTGACCTTGAAAAAGCGGCTGAGATAATCCAAAACTTCGCGCTGACAGAGAAGTGCAAAGTGTACATAAGTCCTGTTTTCGGCAGTATTGAGCCGGAAGAGATAGTAGATTTCATGTTGAGAAGAAAAATGAACGGTGTGAGACTTCAACTACAGCTTCACAAGTTCATATGGGACCCTGAGAAAAGAGGAGTTTGAAAATGGATAAGGAAAAAATCGAATACCACGTTCGCGGACTTCTTGAAGCTATCGGCGAAAATCCCGACAGAGAGGGACTTGTCGAAACACCTTCGCGCGTTGCTGATCTGCTTGAGGAAATGCTTGAGGGAACTGCTTATTCTAACCACGAAATAGCTCAGATGTTTGGCAAGACCTTTTCTGCCGAGGATACAGGTGCACAGGAAGCGGTTGTGATGAAGGACATCACAGTTTTCAGCTATTGCGAACATCATCTTGCACTTATGTATGATATGACTGTAAGTGTTGCATATATCCCGCACGGAAGAGTACTCGGACTCAGCAAGATCGCACGTATATGCGATATGGCGGCAAAGCGTCTGCAATTGCAGGAACGCCTCGGAAGGGACATCGCAGAGATAATCTCCGAAGCCGCTGGAACTCCTGATGTAGGAGTGAAGATACTTGGTTCACATAGCTGTATGACTGCACGCGGTATCAGAAATGCATCTGCACGTACTGAGACTCGTACCTACACCGGAGATTTCAAGTCAAGACGTGACTTGCAGGAACTTCTTGACTGATTTAAGGCGATAGTAATTATTTGTATGTGTGATAAGGAGTATAAAATGAAAGCATTGGTATTATTCAGCGGAGGTGTGGACAGCTCCACCTGCCTCGGAATGGCTGTTGAAAAGTACGGAGCCGAAAATGTTCTCGCGCTGTCTATTTACTACGGACAAAAGCACGATAAGGAAATGCAGGCAGCTGAGCGTACTGCCGCGTATTACGGTGTTAAACTGAAAACTCTCGACCTCGCACTTATATTTGCTGATTCTGACTGCACCCTTCTTTCCGGAAACGGCGATATACCGCATGAAAGCTATGCTGATCAGCTTGCTGTTACAGACGGCAAGCCGGTCTCAACATATGTGCCGTTCAGAAATGGACTATTCCTTTCGTCTGCGGCAAGTATAGCGTTATCTAACGACTGCGGTATAATATATTACGGTGCTCACAGTGATGATGCTGCGGGCAACGCTTACCCTGACTGTTCCGACGAATTCAACGAAGCTATGAACCGTGCTATCTTCCTTGGAAGCGGTCAGCAGCTGCGTATAGAGGCGCCGTTTGTGAACCTTACCAAGGCTGACGTTGTGAAAAAAGGACTTGAACTTAGTGTACCGTATGAACTTACTTGGAGTTGCTACGAAGGCGGAGACCGCCCATGCGGAGTGTGCGGAACGTGCCGCGACAGATTAGCAGCTTTTGAGGCAAACGGAGTCATCGACCCGCTTATGAAAGGAGAATAATATGGCAGGCAGAACTGAAAACGAAAAGGGCAGCATTACCCTCCTTGGTAATCAGAATACAAAGTATTCATCTGATTATGCACCTGAAGTTCTTGAGACTTTTCCGAATAAACATCCTGACAGAGACTATTTTGTAAAGTTCAACTGTCCCGAGTTCACGAGCTTGTGCCCTATCACCGGACAGCCTGATTTTGCGACTATCTACATATCATATATTCCGGATGAGCGTATGGTCGAAAGCAAGTCACTGAAACTTTACCTTTTCAGTTTCCGCAACCATGGAGACTTCCATGAGGACTGCGTGAATATTATCATGAATGACCTGATAAAGCTCATGGACCCGAAATATATCGAAGTATGGGGAAAATTTCTGCCGCGCGGAGGAATCTCTATCGACCCGTACTGCAACTACGGCAGACTGGGTACTAAGTGGGAAGAGGTCGCATGGGAGCGTCTTTCAAAGCATGATATGTTTCCTGAAGAGGTCAACAACAGATAATATGATGAAAAAAGCCACTCGTGAGAGTGGCTTTAAGTTTATAGAAAAATACGTTTAAACATAAAAAAGAGTGCGGATGCCCATTGGTCGTCCGATTAATTCGTAACAACGATCAGGCTTTTTGATACTCTGAAAGTTATATGCAGTAGTCTCCGTTGAGATTGATAGCACGGTCGATTATATCCTGAATGGTGATATTGTTGAGATAGTCGTTCACAACTTTGTAGAGACCTTCCCATATATAAAGAGTAGCACATTCGTCTTTTCGCGGACAGTTGTTGGGTTCATATTCAAGACAGGCTACAGGGGCAAGGTTTCCCTCAGTCGAACGCAGTACATCGCCGACTGTGAGTTCATTTGGAGCTTTTGCAAGCATATATCCGCCCTTGTTTCCGCGGTTTGTGCGGAGTATACCGCTTTTGTTAAGCATAGGAACTATCTGCTCAAGGTACTTCTTGGAAATGCCCTGACGTTCGGCAATGTCCTTGAGTGAGATAAAGCTATCTTCACTGTTTGAAGCGAGGTCGATAAGCATTCGCAGAGCGTATCTGCCCTTGGTTGATATTTTCATGATTAATTCTCCTTATGTCATAGGTTTTAGCAATGCGTTAAACCTATTATAACATAGGTTTAATATGTTTTCAAGTGCCTTGATGAAATTTTCGTTGACATCACTATAGATTTGTGTTAAAATTAGGTGGATATTATTAAAGCAATGTGTTTAGTCGGTAATGCAGGGACGTGTTTAGTATACCTGTATATCAATTGCATAAATGGAGTTGAAATCATGAAAAATACATTTGGTTCAAGTGTTGCACTTACTCTTTTCGGCGAGAGTCACGGTGCGGCGATAGGCGGTATTCTTGACGGACTTGCTGCCGGAATACCGGTTAATGAAGAATTTATTGCACGTCAGATGTCGCTCAGAAAGTCAGTCGGGGATATATCTACTCCTCGCAAGGAAGCTGATATTGTAAGGATAGTAAGCGGTGTGTTTGAGGGCAGGACAACCGGTACACCCATTACTTTTATCATCGAGAATCAGGACACAAGAAGCCGCGATTACGGTGAACTTGCTTACAAGGCACGTCCCGGACACGCTGATTTTACGGCACAGATGAAGTATCACGGCTATCAGGACTTTCGCGGCGGCGGACATTTTTCCGGACGCATAACCGCGGGAATAGTAGCCGCAGGTGCCGTTGCAATATCGGCTCTTAGTACAAAGGGTATAAAAATCGGCACTCATATACTCTCGTGCGGCGGAATAAAAGACCGTCATTTTGTAGATATCTCCGCTGATATTGATAAGCTTGACGGACTTCCTTTTGCAGTGCTTGACGATGAATGCAAAGATAAAATGACTGCGGCTATACTTGCGGCAAAACAGGACGGCGACAGTGTGGGCGGAGTCCTCGAAACGGCTGTATACGGCTTTCCGGCAGGTGTTGGCGAACCGTGGTTCGATACACTTGAGGGAGTACTCTCACACGCACTTTTCAGTATTCCTGCGGTAAAGGGAGTTGAATTCGGCGAGGGATTTGGTGTTGCTGACCTGAGAGGAAGCCAGTCGAATGACCCATTCCGCACTGAAAACGGCAGTGTAGTTACAGCCACCAATAACTGCGGAGGAATACTCGGAGGAATATCAAACGGAATGCCCATAGTTTTCCGCTGCGGAGTAAAGCCTACACCGTCGATATATAAGGAACAGCAGACCGTGAACATGAATACTTCCGAAAATACGACCCTACAGATTCAGGGACGTCACGACCCTGCAATAGTTCACCGTGCAAGAGTAGTTGCTGACAGTATAACTGCACTTGTTCTCTGTGACCAGCTTGCACTCAGATACGGTACTGACTGGCTTGCAGAATAATTTTTCAAAAAAGGCTTGACAAAATAAAAAAAAGGTGCTACAATAGCAACATAGTAAAAATGCAAAGACGAAGAGAAGTAACTGCGGAGTTCGTTTTCAGAGAGCGCGGAGTAGGTGTGAGCCGTGTATCAGAGCCTCAGCGAATAACACTTCCGAGCAGCAAACCCAAAGGTTTACCGAGTAGGGGAGCCGTTTTCCGCGCGTTACTGCGGACAAGAGTGACTGCTTTTGTTCATGCTCGCTAAGAGCTAAGGATATGCTTCCATGACCGAAAGCGGTAATTTCAGGTGGCACCACGGGTAATATGCTCCCGTCCTGTTCAGGGACGGGAGCTTTTTGTATATATTCTCGTCTGAATAATACTTGAAAGGAAAGATTTTCTATGAAACACACAGACATCAAGGACATCATCACTTCCGGCGAATTTGTCGGCAAGGAAGTAACAGTTTGCGGTTGGGTACGTACATCACGCAACTCCAAGAGCGTTGCATTCGTCGAGGTTAACGACGGTACTTCACTCAAGAATATTCAGGTGGTTGTTGAAAAAGGCGAGACCGATTTTAAAGAGCCGCGTGTTGGTATGTCAGTAAAGGTTACCGGTAAGGTAGTAGAAGGCAGAAATAATACATTTGAAATAAATACAGCTCCCGACGGAATCGAAGTCCTCGGCGATGCTCCTACAGATTATCCGCTCCAGAAGAAGGGTCACACTCTTGAATTCCTTCGTACTATCCCGCATCTCCGCGGCAGAACGAATACATTCAACGCTGTAATGCGTGTTCGTTCAGTACTTGCTTCGGCGCTTCACGAGTACTTCCAGAGCCATAACTATGTATACGTTAACACTCCCCTTATCACAGGAAGCGACTGTGAGGGTGCAGGTGAAATGTTCAACGTAACAACTATCGGCTACTCAAATGAGTACAAGTCCGAGGAGGAATACTACGCTAACGACTTCTTCGGCAAGCGTGCAGGTCTTTCTGTTTCCGGACAGCTTGAAGGCGAAATGGCAGCAACAGCATTCGGAAAGATATACACTTTCGGACCTTCATTCCGTGCTGAAAATTCAAACACTCCCAAGCACCTCGCTGAATTCTGGCACATCGAACCCGAGGTAGCTTTTGCAGAACTCGACGATGTTATCGAAATAGCTGAGGAAATGCTGAAATTCGTTATCGGTGAGCTTCTCAGAAAGTGCCCTGATGAGATCGCATTTTTCGATGCTCACTTTGAAAAGGGACTCCGTGCACGTCTTGAAGAACTCATTTCTCACGACTTCGGCAGAGTTACCTATACGGAAGCTATCAAACTCCTTCAGGAGTCAGGCGAGAACTTTGTTTATCCCGTAGAATGGGGCTGTGACCTCCAGACAGAGCATGAGAGATATATCTCTGAGAAGGTATTCAAGAAGGCTGTATTCGTAACGGACTACCCCAAGGAGATAAAGTCATTCTACATGAAGCAGAATCCCGACGGCAAGACTGTTGCCGCAGTTGACCTTCTTGTTCCCGGTGTAGGTGAGATTATCGGAGGAAGCGAGCGTGAAGCTGATTACGACAAGCTCATTGCTGAGATGCAGAAGAGAAATATGAATCTCGACCTTTACTCTGATTACCTCGACCTCCGCAAGTACGGTACAGTACCACATGGCGGATTCGGTCTCGGCTTTGAGAGACTCATCATGTACACAACAGGTATGGCAAATATCCGCGACGTAATAATGTTCCCGAGAACAGTCGGCTCTATCCGCTGATAGATAGCCTGTACGGATTATAGGAAAAAGCAATGGTGATATTTCGAGATAATTACTCGGTGCAGTCAAGAAGCTGGTAACAGACAGCATCGAGTAAAGCAGAGTTATCAGCTGACTGCACCTTATCTGAATAAAAAATTAAGGAGCAGTTATCATGAATATATCAGAATTAAAGGAATACTGGCTGAAAGAGGAGCTTTCGGCTAAAATACACGGCTGGGATTTCAGCTGGCTTGACGGACGTATGTTTACCGGAGATGACGACCTTCCGTGGTCGTTTCCTGAACGTATCGCCCACTACAAAAAGGATAGTTACCGTATCCTCGATATCGACACAGGCGGTGGAGAATTCCTGCTCTCGCTTGGTCACAGTCATGAACTTACAAGTGCAACTGAGGGATACCCGCCGAATGCGGAGCTTTGCAGGAATAAACTTGTGCCGCTGGGCATAGACTTCCACGAGGTCACTGATTACGGAAATATGCCTTTTGAAGATGAGTCGTTTGACCTTGTCATAAACAGGCACGGCTCTTACGATGCAAGTGAGACGTTCCGAATTCTGAAAAATGACGGAATATTCCTCACTCAGCAGGTTGGAAATATGAACGACCGTGAGCTTGTTGAATTTTTACTTCCGGACGCAGAGATACCGTTTCCGGAAAATGACCTCGCTCAGCAGTCGGAGATACTCAGGAATGCCGGATTCCAAATCATTGAGCAGGACGAAGTATTTCGCCCGATACGCTTCTATGATACCGGTGCACTCGTATGGTTTGCAAAGGTAATACCATGGGAATTTGCAGGATTCTCAGTTGAAAAATGCTTTGAAAAACTTCTTGCCGCCGAAAGGATAATAAGTAAAAATGGTCATATCGACGGCAGGATACATCGTTTTTATATAGCCGCTAAGAAACCGGCTGATCGTCACTGAAAAAGAACATCAATGGCGCTGTTCTTTTTATAAATTTTCAAGAAAAGGAAAGTGATTAAAATGTCTAGATCGCTGTATATCCCGGAGGGCTATAAATCAGCTCTCACACTGCGTGAAACTCAGCACGCAATCAAGTACATCAAGGATATCTTCCAGCAGGCACTCTCATTCGCACTCACTCTCGACCGTGTATCTGCACCGCTCATCGTCCGCAAGGGAAGCGGTATCAACGATGACCTCAACGGTGTTGAGCGAAAGGTCGACTTCACTATAAAGGAGATAGACGGAGAAGGTGAAGTTGTACAGTCGCTTGCAAAGTGGAAGAGAATGGCTCTCTACCGCTACGGCTACGAAGCAGGTGAGGGTATTTACACTGATATGAACGCTATCCGCCGCGACGATGATACTGATAATACCCATTCTATTTTCGTTGACCAGTGGGACTGGGAAAAGGTTATCAGCCGCGAAGACAGAAACACAGAATTTCTTAAGGACGCTGTAAGGTCAGTAGTCAAGGCTATAGCATATACAAAGCGAAAGGTAAGTCTGCGTTATCCTCAGATTTCCGGACATATCTGCGAAAAGCCTTTCTTTATAACAACTCAGGAGCTTGAAGATATGTACCCCGACAAGACAGGTCACGAGCGTGAGCGTCTTATCACAAAGGAGCACAAGACAGTTTTCCTTATGCAGATAGGCGGCAAGCTTGCAAGTGGTCAGAAGCACGACGGACGCGCTCCCGACTATGATGACTGGACTCTCAACGGTGATATCCTCATATGGGACGATGTCCTCAACGATTCGCTTGAGGTTTCATCAATGGGTATCCGTGTTGATGCAGATTCACTCAGGTCACAGCTTGCAGAGTGCAATGCAGAGGACAGAATGCAGTACGACTACCACAAGATGATAGCAAACGGTACTCTTCCGCTGACTATCGGCGGCGGTATCGGTCAGTCGAGACTTTGTATGCTCCTCCTCAACAAGGCTCACATCGGTGAGGTACAGTCCTCGATATGGAATGATGACGTTGTTGCAAAATGTGCTGAAAACGGCATAACACTTCTTTGATTTAAAAAGCAGGAAAGGCAGTCCTTTCCTGCTTTTTTGTTGACAAAACATATCATTCAATGTATAATGTCATTAAGGTTAACAATGACAAAGACCGACGGATTTTGATAGTGTTACCTTAAATAATCAGGCTACGAAAGGAAGTGCAGATATGCACTTGAAAAAAATATTAGCGGCGGCTATTACGGCGGCTATCGCCATTATGCCGGCATTTCAGAAGATTCCGCCGACTGTTTCAGCGGCTGACAGGACAGTTACATTCAACTACTTCGATACTGATATCAATGGCGGTGAGACTATCCGCGGTGTGGACGTTTCGTCAATAATCTCACTCGAAAATGCAGGGGTGAAATTCTATAACGAATACGGTCAGGAGCAGGATATTTTCATGACTCTCGCGCAGAATGGTGTAAATTATATCCGTGTCCGTGTTTGGAATGAACCTAATGACGGCAATGGACATTCTTACGGCGGCGGAAATAACGACGTGAAAATCGCCGGCGAAATAGGAAAACGTGCGGCGAAATACAACATGAAACTCCTCGTGGATATTCAGTATTCAGATTTCTGGGCTGACCCCGCAAAGCAGACACGTCCGAAATACTGGCAGAAGCATGACCATAACACTCTCAAAGGCGAGATTTACAAGTGGACTTCGTGGGTACTTGAGTCTATTACAAGCGACGGCGGTAAAATCGGCATGGTGCAGGTAGGAAATGAAACTAACTGCTTTTTCTGCGGCGAGAAGGATATGTACAAGATATGCGACCTATTTGCAAGCGGAAACAAAGCGGTCCGCGATTTCGACCGCAATATCCTGATTGCGCATCATTTCGCAAATCCGAACAAGGTCGACTACTACAAATGGTACGCGAAGGTAATGAATGAGTGCAAGCTTGATTATGATGTGTTTGCGACTTCATACTACCCTTACTGGCACGGTACTCTCGACAATCTCACGAGTGTACTAAAGTACATAGGCGACACTTACCACAAATATGTCATGGTCGCTGAAACAGCTTACCCATACACCAACGAGGACGGTGACACGTTCGGAAATGCCGTAACATCGCAGTCTGCGAATGTTGACCTGCGCTACGACATATCAGTCGGGGGACAGGAAAAATGTCTCATGGACGTTTTTCAGGCAGTTGCTGACACCGGCAAATGGGGACTTGGAGTTTTCTACTGGGAACCTGCATGGATAGGTACACAGGGTGATTATTCACATAATGAACGACTTGCACAGTGGGAGAAGTACGGTTCAGGCTGGGCAACTTCTACAGCTAAAGAGTATGACAAGGATGCCACTGAAGCAGGCGGTTCAAGTTACGATAATCAGGGACTTTTCGATAAAAACGGCAAACCGCTCGAATCACTGAAAGCATTTACGAAAGTGTATCCGCAAATCGAGAATTATACTCCCGTGACAGGAATTGAAGTCAGTGAGGGACGGTACCGTATAAAAAATGCCGCGAGCGGAAAGTACCTGACGATTCCGAATGCAGATGTAAAAGCGGGTTCAGGTGTAATACAGTACGAAGCGGACGGAGCGGCTGATTATAATACGTGGTACATCAGTCCGAGCGGAGACAATCTCTACGAGATATACTCATCAATGGGCAACGGCAGGACCTACCTCCTTGACTTTGACCGCAGTAAGCATGATGACGGCAGAGATACAGGTATATATACAAGAAATGAGACATATTCGCAGAAGTTCATGTTTGTAAAGGACGGCGACTATTTACGCATAGTTCCGGCATCTGCCGGCAACGGAAGGGCTATAGAGGTTGATGAAGCAATCGCTGACAGCGACGGAAATATGCACCGTTCACTTCGCAATGATGAAAAGAATCTTTTGTGGAAACTTGAACCGGTCGATGAATACGTTTACTACGGCGACCTTGACCGTGACGGACGTGTTGACGTTTTCGACCTTGTACTGTTGAGAAAATGCGTTATAAATGGTGATGACGATGAAGCCGCAGATGTTAATGCTGACGGTGAAATAGGTGCAGCTGACCTTGTAAGAATGCAGCGTTTCTTACTGGGAGCCGAAGGATTTGAGAAGTCCGGTATTGGAACACCTGAGAATACCATTTTCCCGAAAATATAGCAATAAGCGCACAAACGTAATATCGCTTGTGCGCTTATTCTAATGCATTTTTTTTGAGTTTATTTCGACCCATGCAGGTCTGAATCCACAGTTTATCGCAATATTCCACGAGTGGTAATTAGCTATTGCGGCACCGTAGAACGGAATATCTCCGCTTTCGGCAATTCTTTGAGCTAAGAGTGAGACAAGGAAGGTACCAAGTCCCTTTGAGCGGTACTCCGGCATAACGTCGATACCTATCTGCTGCCAGTGAGGAGCGTCCTCAGAACAGCCAGCCATGCCCATAATTTCATTGCCGTCGAATGCACATACTACGATCCTGTCCGGACGATTATGGTCGAATTCTGGGCATATCGCGTTCGGGAATCTTTCGTCGCCGTAGAATTGGTCAATATCACGGCCGAAGAACCACTTCACGTCATAGTTTCCGACAGCCGGAGCAAGTTTTTTCGGCATGAACATATGGTATGTCGGAGAAAGAGTGTGACCGTATCTGCGGAGTTCTTCGTTTATTTTCATGAGCGCAGGTAACTCGAAAAGTCTATGACCGTGTACATCGCTGATAAATTCGTGAAGAAAGCCGTGTAGATACTCATCGGCACTAATTACGGTATTACGACCGAGTGTAGCCATTTTGAACATTGGCTTTTCCGGTGAGTATATACGTCTGCCTTCATTCAGTGCGGAAACTGTCAGTATGTCTTCTGAACGTGAGAAATCTTCCGGAGCGCAGTTGAATTCGATTGATAGAAGTCTGGTGAGTTCGTTGTTGAAATGATTCTGCATTATTAAGCCTCGCACAGTAATTTTTGAAGTATATTCTGCATGAATGACAGCTCATCGGGAGTAAGCTTTATTGAACAGCACATCTTGTCCGGTACGGATAAGGCATTTTCCCTGAGAGCCATTCCATCGTCAGTAACAGTAACATTGAGTATACGCTCGTCTGCACTGTCACGCTTACGGATGATGAGACCTTTTTGTTCCAGCTTTTTGAGTACCGGAGTAAGTGTACCGGAGTCGAGATAAAGCAGTCTGCCCATCTCCTTGACACTGACAGACCTGTGCTCCCATACTACCATCATGACGATATACTGTGTATAGGTGAGGTCTATCTCGTCAAGGACAGGCTTATACTTGCGGATTATCTCTCTTGAAGCCGCGTAGAGCGGAAAGCATAGCTGATTCTCAAGTTTCAGTTTATCGTATTTGTCAGCCATTTCACTTAACAGAGGAGATGAAGCTCTTCATAGCGTCCTTGGGACGGAAACCTACAACCATGTCAACGAGTTTGCCGTCCTTGAAAACTCCGACAGCCGGAATACTCTGAATGCCGAACATCTGAGCAAGGTCACCGTTTTCGTCAACATCGCAGGCAAAATACTTGTAATCGCCCATTTCTTCCGAGAGTTCATCAATAATGGGAGCGAGCATTCTGCATGGACCGCACCATGTAGCGTTGAAGTCGATAACAGCGAGATTTGCATTTTTAACATCTTCGATATTGTTGTTTCTGATTTCGTTTACCATAATTATTCTCCTTTAATACTATTTAGATAGTTTACTGCCGACAGCGCTGCGACATTTCCCTGTCCGGCTGCCTTAACGTACTGATAGGGTTTGCCTGCAATATCTCCGCAGGCGAAGAGTCCTTGTATATTAGTTTTCATACTAAGGTCAACGATAATGTGGGGACCGTCCGTAGCAACACCGGGTACAAGCTTGTCCGGCATAACGGCATCTCTGAGAATGAACACGCATGAGATATCATGTGAAGTTTTGTCGGTCACGAGAGAAGTAACACTGCTTTCACCGTTTATCTCTACAGGCTTTTCTTCTGCAACGAGTATATTATTTTTCGGAGAGGGGAGTCCGCCGCCGAGTGGGAGATATATCACATTATCAACGATTTCTGCGAGGTACTCAGCCTCTTCCGGAGAATCAGCACTGTAGCCGAGTACAGCGACAGTTTTTCCTTTATACAGCCTTGCATCGCAGGTTGCACAATAGCTGACGCCTTTGCCGAGGTATTTTTCCTCGCCGGGGAGAAGTTTTCCCTGAACTATACCTGATGCGATTATTACGGCTGAGGCTTCAATCATATCTTCGTCTGCCTGCAAAGCGAAGTAGCTGCCCATTGAGTAGATAGCGCCGACTTGTTTTTCTGTAATGGAAATGTCAAGAGCGGCAAGGTGTTCTTTCAGTTTTGCAGAGAGGTCAGCACCGGAAATTGTTGGAAGTCCGGGGTAATTTTCGATAAGGTGAGCCTTTGAGATTTTGGGGCTAAGTTCACGATTTCCGAGCAGTATCACTGATTTTCTGCGAATTTTAGCCGTTATCGCAGCTGATACACCTGCCGGACCTGTGCCGACTATAGCAATATCGAATCTTTTTTGAGATTCAGCGGGAAAACTCATTAATAAAACCTCCTTTAATTTATCTAAATTAGATTGTGTTCAATTTAATTTTGCAATTATAATATATCACATATTTTCGGACTTGTCAATAGCATTTCCTAAAAGTTTACAATTGATTCATGTAGGATTACAATAGATGTGAGACAATTTACAAAAAAAGGTAGCGGAGCAGCGTAGACCTGTGTTACAGTTAAGTTGCGACACAAAAAGCAACAGGAG
>Ga0310695_10005812_pt1 | contig 21076 bp, 20 predicted proteins | sample RumenRJG_04DNA_FD_203882 | JGI IMG/M metagenome (GOLD analysis project Ga0310695, IMG submission 203882) | Bovine rumen microbial communities from Lethbridge, Alberta, Canada - RJG_04 (v2) (version 2) | ecosystem: Host-associated > Mammals > Digestive system > Stomach > Rumen | place: Canada...
TTTTGTTTTCATCAAAGCATGCATATATGCATCGACTTGAATAATTATTAGCTTTTTCGCCTTGCTGCCTGCCGGCGAAAAAGGACTTTTTACAAATCTTCTACATGAGAGCCCCAATAATACCATTTCATGTAGACAAGGAGCCGAACGATTTACGTAAAACACCTCTAAAAGGCGTCAAACACTTTATGCCTGCTATAAATCAGGCTGATGCCGCCGCCACCAGAGCCCAAAACAACCCTTCTCTGAGGACCTTGACCCGAAATCGACAATGTATAAGGATGCATATTTTGAAAACAGCGCTTTTGTCTACATGAAATCCCGAAATCAGATGCTTCATGTAGAAGTTTCTGAAAAACTCCTTTTTGCCTCATCTTCAGCGTGTTTGTTATGTAGAGGTGCTTCTCTTGCTGCCCGAAGCAACGCGTTATAAAAGCGCAGATGACTTTATTGCATCTGGGCGCATATTATCTGATACGGGGTTTTCTGCTAATGCATATATTCATAAAACAGTCAAAATAGGTAAAAAAGATGGAAGTCTGTAGGAATAAATGTTCCGGTCAGTCGAAAGTTGTAACAGCAGCCTTCATATCTGACTCGTCGAATGGTGATATTTATGGCAGGGCGAATAATGGCAAACAAAGTTCCCGGCTTTTCGCCGGGATCCTATGTACTGTATTCGTCTTTCTTCATCGGTTCTGCAGAGGCAATTTTACTCTTCAGCCTCGTCCGCAGCAGGTTGTACTTCTTGCTCTTCAGCCTCGTCCGCAGCAGGTTGTACTTCTTGCTTTTCGGTCTCGTCGGCCGCTGTTTTTACCGCTTGCTTTCAGCTGCGGCCGCAGCAGTTCTTGTACTTTTTGCCGCTTCCGCACGGACACGAATCATTTCTGCCGATCTTGACCCGTTTCACCTGCGCACCGCCCGAAGCTGCCTTGTCTGCAGAATTCCTCCCCCTTGAGGACATGATCCCTACCATTTCATAGTAGTCGTGGCCGCGGTTGTCCCTGACACGGCAGTCCCTGCTCATTTCTATATACAGCTCAGTGAACCTGAAGCGCTGCTCATCGGACTCGAATTCGAATTCATCCGAGCCATCCCCATCTTCCGAGCCGCCGTGCATGAAAGACTCGACTGCGTCGTTGACGCGCATGTGATTGTTTACGGTCTCGTAGAGCTCATGCAGCTTAAGGGCCGCCGTATCCGGATCGCAGCCGAAAGCCTCTTCAATGAACGCCTTCAGCTTCTGATGCGATTCGCGGCTTATAAGGCTGCCCTGCTCGTACAGTTCTTCGACCTCCTCCACCGTCGGCACGTAATACGGAAGGTCGCCCTGTATCTGCTGCTCGAGGTATTTGTAGTAGTCTTCCTTCTCAAAGCCGTTGAGCACGAGCTTCCCGTCTCTTTCGGTGAACCACTGACAGTAGTCCGGCGTGGAGTCGAACAGCTCCATCACCTCAGCGATGCCGGCGCCCGGGTACCTGAGAGCGAAGAGCGCCCTGAGCGCGTCGTACGACATGACTCCGTAAAGATACCTTCCGGCCTCGATGCATTTGTACATCCAGTTGCGCTTGCGCCATCTGAGGATCAGCTCGTCAGAGCGCACCTCTTCATATGCCCTGCGCACCTCCTCGGGCACCATCACTTTGTCGCCCGGCTCGCAAAGCACCAGCCCGTCCCTTTCGAGGAGCTGGGCGATGATCTTGTCTGTGCCGACCGTGAGGATCACGCCCGCCGGCTTGTCGAGGAGAAAGCGGAACATCGCCATCTCGCTCTCGCCGAGCGCAGTGAGCCTGTCCTCAAAAGACGCGATTTCTGTTATGTTGTTGTTTATTTCCATTCTGTCTTTTCTTTACTTATATCAGCTGCCTGGATGCGGCATGTATGCGTACAGTTTCTTTTATCAGTTGCCTGGATGCGGCACGTATACGTACAGTTTCTTTATTAATCAGCTGCCTGGATGCGGCACGTATGCGTACAGTTTCTTTTATCAGTTGCTTGGATGCGGCATGTATGCGTACAGATTCATTGCCAGAGCGTTGATAGGCATGGTCTGCAGCCAGACTTTTCCCGGTCCGGTGACGACCGTATTGAACAGGCCCTCTCCGCCGAGGATCACATTAGTGAAGCCCTTTACAGTCTGGATATCCATGCTGCATGTCGCCTCCATCGCGGCCACATATCCGCTGTCCACGACCAGCTTCTCGCCGGCAGCCAGCTCTCTCTCCTGCACCGCGCCGTCTATCTCGAGCCAGGCATATCCGCTGCCCGAGTATCTCTGCATCAGGAATCCCTCTCCTCCGAAGAATCCCGCTCCGGCTTTGTGCTGAAGGAATACATCCATGTTGACGTCCTCGGTAGATGCGAGGAAGGATGTCTTCTGCGCAATGATAGGAGTCTGGCTTATGTTGAACGCCAGGATGTCTCCAGGGCTGTGCTTTGCGAGAGTGAGCTCTCCAGCCTGCGTTGCAGTGTAGTGGTTGAGAGCGAGCGACTCGCCCACGATGGCCTTTTTGAACATTCCGCCAAGGCCTCCGGTCTTTGTTTCCATATGGATCCCCGGTGACATCCATGCCATAGCGCCGCTCTGGCACTTGATGCCTTCACCCTGCTCCATGTGCAGTGTCAGCACTGTGAACGGCTGATTCTTGATTTCGTACTTCATATGTATATCTCCTTTCACGGATCTTTTGTCCCAAATCAATTATACAGCGTCCGGAAGGCGCAATACTACTCCTTCTGTCCGATGAGCGTTGCCGCAAAGATGATCGCGGCTCCGGCGATTTCCCTGACGCTCATCATCTCATGCAGGAAGAGCGCTCCGAAAATCATGGCAAATACCGCCTCAAGGCTCATTATCAGAGCGGCGGTCGAGGAATCGGTGTACTTCTGGCCTACTATCTGCAGTGTGTATCCACCCGCGGTAGGCACAAGCGTCTGATAGAGCAGCACCGGCACGCCGGAAAACACTGCCGCCAGCGTCGGTCCCTCAACGATCACAGCTATCACGAGACCCACGATCCCGCAGAAGAGGAACTGCGCCTGAGAGATAAGCACCGCATTATCCTTGTCCACAAAGCAGTTGACGGCAACTATCTGGGCGGCGAATCCGGCCGCGCTCACCAGAGTGAGCCAGTCTCCCTGAGTCGCCCCTCCGATACCGCCATTAAGGCTCATCACCGCGAAGCCCATCATTGCCATCACGATGCAGAACACGGTGCGCCTGTTGACCCGTGTGCCCACGATGACGCTGAAGAGCGGCGTAAATACTATGTAGATAGACGATATGAATCCGGACTTGCCGGCGCTTACAGTCAGAAGCCCTATCTGCTGTGTCGCCGTTCCTATAAGCATGAATACGCCGCAAAGAAGGCCGGCCTTTATCAGTCTCTTTTTTCTGTACTCGATCTGCTCACGCGAACTTACCTTAGGCGAAAAATAGCCGCTCGTCCTGAGTCCCCGCATGGCGACAGGCGTCAGCACAATGGCGGCCATAAACTGCCTTACCGCGTTGAATGTCATTGGAGGCATTAACTCATTTCCGAGCTTCTGTGCAATGAAACCCGTGCCCCACAGTATTGCTGTCAGAAGCAATAAAAGATTACCCTTGTTTTTCTCGCTCATGCGACGATTTTACACATAAAAATGCTTGACTTCAAGAGCCTTAAACCTTATACTAATCGAGCGTGTGCGCAGGGTTTTACTGTGCCGCGAGCTGAGGCAGGCAGTTATGCCGGCAGCCAAAGCACTAATATTTATTACTAGTTATGCCGAAACAGAAAGACGACCGCTCGCGCGGGCAGGTCCTTCCGAGTAGGCGGACCGAAAACGCTCTGCAGTAAAACAGACGTACCCTTAAGGGACGCAAAGCGTATAGGCAGATCCGAGTAGGTAGAAAGGAATCAAGATGAAGTCTTACATCGCTAAGCCTTCCGATATCGACCGCAAGTGGTACGTTATCGATGCAGAAGGAAAGACTCTCGGAAAGCTCGCTGTAGAAGCAGCTATGATCCTGAGAGGAAAGAAGAAGCCGACTTACACACCGCACATCGACACAGGCGACTACGTCATCGTGATCAATGCTGAGAAGGTTGCAGTCAGCGGCAAAAAGGAATCCGACAAGGTCTACAAGAGACACTCCGGTTATCCGGGCGGACTCAAGGAGACAACTCTCGGCGAAATGAGAGCGAAGAAGCCTGAGGAGATCATCCTCCACGCAGTTCGCGGAATGATGCCGAAGGGCAGACTCGGACGTCAGATGTTCAAGAAGCTCAAAGTTTACGCAGGACCTGAGCATCCACATGCAGCTCAGAAGCCTGAAGTATGGACTTGGTAAGAAAGGAGGAGCAGACAATGGCAAAGACTATGTATCAGGCAACAGGCAGAAGAAAGTCATCCGTAGCCAGAGTTAGACTTCTTCCTGGAGCAGGCAACATCATCATCAACAAGAGAGACATCGATACTTACTTCGGCGAGAAAGATATCGTTAAGAACGAAGTCAGAAGACCTCTCGAGCTCACAGGCACACTCGGAAGCTTCGATGTTATCGCTACCGTTAACGGCGGCGGTTTCACAGGCCAGGCCGGAGCACTCAGACACGGCATCGCAAGAGCACTCTGCGAAGTTGACGCTGAAGCTTACAGACCGGCACTCAAGGCTGCAGGTTTCCTGACAAGAGACCCAAGAATGAAAGAGCGTAAAAAGCCGGGTCTCAAAAAGGCGAGAAGAGCAAGCCAGTTCTCGAAGAGATAGTTTTTACTGCTTCGCAGAACTTCTCAGAACAACTTATACTGTTGCAATGACTCGCACAAAGATGTTTTCCGTATTGATCGGGAAGCATCTTTTTTTGCGTGGCATAGATCACAAGGCTTTTTCCCTTACAGCGATTTACTTCATATGAGAGAAATGATATTTTGTAAGTGCAGGATTTTGCGATTATTATCAGGGAGCACGATAAATATGAAAAGGAATGTGCTGATCCCGGTCATTATTATTGCATTATTGTTTACTCTCTGCAGATGCAGTGATGAAGACTCCGGAGAAACAGGTTCAGAAGGTCTGCGCAAGACAACTGCCGGTCTGAACATACAGGTGGATGAGTCCTCCGGATCCATGAACATAGAGCGGCCTAAGATAAAGAGTATTCCAATGGGTGATAAAGATACATGGACTATATTCGTGTATCTGTGCGGCTCTGACCTTGAGTCACGCATCTTCTTTGGCGGAGGAATGGCTTCTGATGACCTGGAAGAAATGTGCAGGGCATCGGCCAGCGACAGCATACGGTTTGTGATCGAGACCGGAGGATGCTCATACTGGCATGACGACAACATAGACAGCGACTATCTCTGCAGATATGTAGTTGAGGACGGGAAGCTGAAAAATGCCGGGGAGGTCAGGCAGGCATCCATGGGAAAGACCTCTACCCTGACCGGCTTCCTGAAGTGGGGTATCAGGAACTACCCTGCAGAGAAAATGGGAGTCGTATTCTGGGATCACGGAGGCGGCAGCCTGTCCGGAGTCTGCTTTGATGAGCTGGAAGACAATGACTCTCTCGGCCTTCGCGAGATCGATGCAGCATTTCTCAGCCTTGCAGACAGCGGGGAACTGACAGATAAATTCGAGTTCATCGGTTTTGACGCATGCCTGATGGGCACAGTAGAAGCCGCAAACATCCTTGCCTCTTATTCTGACTACATGTTCGGATCCGAAGAGAGCGAACCGGGATCCGGATGGGATTACAAGGCGATCGGCGATTACCTGGCAAAGCATCCTGATGCGGATGGCGCATCCCTTGGCAAAGTTGTCTGTGACAGCTTCAAAAAACAGTGCGATGAATCAGGTGACGGACAGATAGCAACGCTGTCTGTCATCGACCTGTCGCAGATGGATCCGCTTCTCAAGAGCTTCAACAGTTTCTCCAGGCAAATATACCAGAAAAGCGAAGACAAGGAAGTGCTTTCATCAATGGTGCGCAAGATCAATTCCGTTGATAATTTCGGCGGCAACAATAAAGCAGAAGGCTATACCAATATGGTCGATCTTGGCGGCATCATCTCATCATGTAAAAAATGGTCGGATAAAGCTGAGGCAGCAGGCAACGCCCTGAACAAAGCTGTTGTTTATAAGGTTTCCGGAGCGGATCATAAAAAAGCTTCCGGCCTGTCTACATACTATCCGTTGATGATAGAGGGCTCAGAAGAACTCAGTATATTCGAGGGAGTATGCATAAGCCCTTACTACATGTCTTTTGTCGGGCGTCAGGGCTACGGCAGTGCCAATGGCGGCAACACAGAGGATTATGATGACGGTGACTTATATGAAGGCGGAGTCTGGGAATGGCTGAACAGCTTCCTTTTCGACGAAGAAACCGGCGAATACGAGTTTGACGATGAATACGAGGACGAAGGCGGTTTCTGGGATTTCCTGGATGACTATGAAGGAGATGCTCAGAGCGAGCTGATATCTTTTGAATATGAACCCGGAATGAGCTCCGCAGGTGAGTATTATTTCGTCCTTGATGACGAAGGATCCCGTAATACCTGTGATGTGATCGCTCTTGTATACAACGAGCTTGATGATGGTACGTATATCGAACTGGGTGAAACATACGATGTAAACATAGACTGGGATTCCGGATATGTCAGTGATAACTTTGACGGATACTGGCTGTCCCTTCCTGACGGGCAGAATCTGGCCACCTACATAGTCGACGTGACGGACGACTACATAATCTACACATCGCCGATACTACTTAACGGAGAAGATACACATCTCAGGATGAGACAGTATCTGGATGACGGAAGGGTCAAAGTCGAAGGCGCCTGGGAAGGTATAGATGAATACGGAGCATCCGACAAGGATATCATCAAGCTCAGGAAAGGTGATAAAATAACCCCTCTCTACTACTGCATCGACGAGGACGGCGAAGATCTCGATGAATATGAAGGTGAGTCATATACGATAAAATCAGATAAAGGCACGCTTAAGGTCGAATACGATTATCTGTATGCGGGAGATTATTCCTATGCATTCTGTATAACCGATATCTACGGCGATGACTATGTCACGGATCTTATCAGTTTCAACCTCTCGGAAAACGGAGAGATCAGTTTCTATGAGGACTGATTGAACCCGCCCTTCAGTGATCGGGCGGCATATTTCCAGGATAGAAAAAAGGAGTTCGTTACGTTACGAACTCCTTTTTCATTGTCAGAATCATCTGAACTTTTCTGTCAAATCCTATTCCTCAACGTTCTTCTTGAGTATTCCGAGCAACAGAGCTCCAACAACCGATCCGACAACAAGTGCTACGAGATACATTGCTACATTGCCTACTACAGGGAATACGAAGATTCCGCCGTGAGGTGCCATGAGCGTGCACTTGAATGCCATCGAGAGCGCGCCTGCGATTCCGGAACCGACCATCAGTGATGGGATTACGTGCAGCGGGTCTGCAGCTGCGAACGGGATAGCACCCTCTGTGATGAAGCTGAGTCCCATGACGATGTTTGCAGGTCCGGTCTTTCTTTCAGCTTCTGTGTATTTCTTCTTTGATACCATTGTGGAAATAGCGATCGCAATAGGCGGTACCATTCCGCCGACCATTACTGCAGCCATGATCATGTAGCCGATCTCATTCTGGTTTGCGAGCGCTGCTGTACCGAATACATATGCAGCCTTGTTGAGCGGGCCGCCCATGTCTGTAGCCATCATTGCGCCGAGGATCAGTCCCAGAACAACACTGGAGCCCGAGCTCATTCCCATGAGAACGTTGGAGATCCAAGCGTTAAGAGCACCTACAATAGGGTTGATCAGGCACATGAGCACACCGATTATTATTGTACCGAACAACGGGTAAATGAGTACCGGCTTGATTCCTTCCAATGACGCAGGAAGCTTTTCACAAACTTTCATCAATCCTTTAACGATGAATCCCGCTGCAAAGCCGGCAACAAGAGCGCCGAGGAATGCGGACGGGATGCCGCCGCCAGGAGAAGAGAATGTAGAACCTGATGCAGCGAGCGCACCTCCTACGAAACCGACTACCAGAGCAGGGCGGTCAGCGATACTGCGTGCGATGAATCCTGCAAGGACAGGAAGCATGAAGCCGAACGCTGTGCCTCCGATAGACTTGAACCATGCAGCAACCGGAGTGTTGGAACCGAAGTTGCTCGGATCTATTGAATAGTCATCCAGAAGGAACGCTATTGCGATCATGATACCGCCGCCGATAACGAATGGAAGCATGTGTGAAACACCTTCCATAAGGCTCTTGTAAATAAACCTTCCTACGCTCTCGCCGCCGGCTGAATCGCTTTCTGCTGCTGCAGCGCCTGAGTGCTGATATACCGGAGCATCTCCTGCTATAGCGCGGTCAATAAGGCCTTCTGAGCGGTGGATAGCGTCAGCTGTTGAAGCCTTGATGAGTTTCTTTCCATTGAAACGTCCCAGATCAACGTTCTTGTCAGCTGCGATGATTACAACATCAGCATCCTTGATATCGTCTGCAGTGAGTACATTCTTGGCACCGCCTGATCCCTGAGTCTCGATCTTGACGTCAACGCCTTTTTTAGTTCCTGTCTGCTCAAGTGCTTCAGCTGCCATGTAGGTATGTGCGATACCTGTCGGGCATGCTGTAACGCCGACTACTTTTGTTCCTTTTGCAGGAGCTGCTGCAGCTGCGGCTGCGGCAGGAGCTGCTGCGGCCTCTTCCTTGCCGAAGCGGTCGGATTCCTTCGCATCGATCAGATCGAGGAATTCGTCTACTGTCTTTGCAGCTACGAGCGACTGTGCGAATTCAGCGTCCATGAGCATTGTCATGAGGTTCGCGAGCACCTCGAGGTGTGTGTCAGCAGCGCCCGCCGGTGCAGCGATCATGAAGAACAGATTGCTGTCAGTTCCGTCGATGCATCCATAATCTATGCCTTCAGGCACGGTCATTGCTGTAAGACCCGGGTGTTTGGCTGCGTCAGTCTTTGCGTGAGGAACGGCGATGCCCATTCCTACAGCGGTAGATCCCTGTGCCTCTCTGGCCTCGATAGCAGCCTTATAACCGGCTTTATCGTTGAGGTTTCCTACCTTGTCGTGAAGACCTACCAGAATGTCGATCGCGGCATTCTTATCTGCCGGATGCTGATTCAGCAGGACTCCCTCCTTCTTCAATAAATCAGTAATTTTCATGATTGTCCTTTCTGCGCTTCTGCGCAATTTGTTGGATCTGGCCCAACTTTCTTATTAATATAAACGAGAGCCTACAGAGTCTCGTAAATACTGTAAATAAGATCTCCTGTCGCGAGATCATCCGAGAAAGCAGTGGCACTGCCTGCCGCCGTACCCATGTTGAGAGCCGCGCGGTAGTCCCCGGTCTTCATGTAGCCCGCTACGAATCCGGCTACCATTGAGTCGCCGGCGCCTACTGAATTCTTTACTTTCCCCTTAGGCACGCCTACGCGGAACCTCTGTCCGTCTTCAGTAATAAGCATCGCGCCGTCCTTCGCCATTGAGACGAGCACGTTCCTGGCGCCCATCTCCTGCAGCTTGCGGGCGTATTCCTCTATCTCATCGTCCGTCTTAAGCACCACTCCGAACATCTCGCCAAGCTCGTGATTGTTTGGCTTTATCAGGAACGGATTGTACTTGAGCACCTTAAGAAGAAGGTCTTTCGTCGCATCAACAACGAAGGTGACACCCTTTCCGTAAAGTCTCTCGAGAATTATCTCGTAGACATTGCTCGGGAGCGAGTTAGGGATGCTTCCCGCGAGGATCAGCACGTCTCCTTCCTTAAGGCAGTCGAGCTTCTGAAGGAGCTCATTGAAAGCCTCGTCGCTGATCTTAGGGCCCTGAGCGTTGATCTCAGTTTCTTCCTCACCTTTGATCTTTACGTTGATACGCGAGATGCCTTCATCGAGCATTATAAAGTCAGCGATGATGCCCTTGCCCTTAACGCTTTCGACTATCGCCTCGCCCGTGAATCCGGCAGCGAAGCCCAGGGCTGTGTTCTCTATTCCCAGATTCTTGAGGACCGTGGAAACATTGATGCCCTTGCCGCCGAAGAAGCAGTCTTCAGACGCCGACCTGTTTGTCATTCCCGGATCGAGCGGCTTGTCCATCCTTACGATGTAGTCGATAGCCGGGTTAAAAGTTACTGTGTAAATCATAGAGACCCCCTTATTATTCTGCCGCTTTTACTTCTATCGTAATAGTTCCGTTAGCCTTCTCAGCTGTAGTTGCCTTTGCGTAATAGTCTCCTTCAGGCACGGTCCCGCTCTGGGCGTCAGTATCCGTCGCGTTGAACGTCATCACTGGCTCGGATCCCTCTATATCAGGGATCTCTTCTATGGACTGATCTTCAGGCGCAGCGAACAGCTCGATCTTTATCTCGCCGCTCTCGAGAGCCGATGTGATCGTGATCTGCTCACCTGCAGCTACCACAAGGCCTCCGGCCATTACCTCATCGCCCTCGCCCGAATTCTCAGCCTCTATTGTCATGAGCTTTTCCGAATCGCATGACATACCCAGCGAACCGGCTCCGCCGCATGAAGTCATGATCATCATGGCAACAACGAGCATTGCGGTCAGAAGAAGAAACATTCTCTTTTTCAATAAACTTACCTCCCGGATAATATATCCGAATAATATAACAATACTAACGTCTATAGTGTTTTTTATTAATACAGAACTGCATCAGAGGCTCTCCGGTCCGAAGCTGTCAGGGAGCAGCTCGTCGAGCGTTTTCTCCATGTAGTCGTCCGGTGTCCGGGCTGAAAGCACCACCATGCTGTCCTTGTCTCCGAAATCCCTCATCACCTGCCTGCAGGCTCCGCACGGCACGCAGTAATTGCTGCGCACGCCGTCCGTGCCGCCGACTATCGCAACGGCAAGGAGCTTTTTCTCCCCTTCCGCTATCGCGTGGAATATGGCGTTTCTTTCCGCGCATATGGTCATGCCGAGCGAAGCGCTCTCTACATTTACTCCCGTATATATCTCTCCGGAGTCAAAGAGCGCCGCGGCAGCCACATTGTAGCGCGAGTATGGAGCATACGAATTCGGCAGCTTTTCTATCGCTTTTTCGATGAGGAGCCTCTTCATATTCTCATCTTTCCTGATATCCCCGTCGTACATGTGTGCCTCCCTGACACTAGAATTCGAATCTCGGATTGTCCTTGTCCACGATGCCCGTAGCAACAGTGCAGCTGCGTCCCGACTGCGCGAAGTTGTTCGCGATGAGTTCGGTGAAATCCTTCATCGCTTTCTTTACGTCCTCAAGATTCAGATCAGAGAATCCGTCTATAGGATACAGCACGCCGGTCGTCTTTTCGGTCATCTTGCCAACTTCGCTCTGCCTCCAGGTCCAGCGGCGCGTTCTTACCTCGTGCCCCGATACGTATACTACCTCTCCCGGTTCAGGATTGTCGAACTCGTCTTCAGCGGCGCCGAAAGGTCTGAAGGTATCTTCCTCAGTTGCCGGTCTTACCTCGAGTCCGGTGTCTTCACAGCCCCTGCCCTTGCCGTCCGGGCGGACGAAGGTGTAAAGATCGTGAGCTCCGATAGGGAGCTTGTACTTGAGCGAGACTGCATTACCGAGATCTACCGCCGGGTTGATCGACGGAAGCCCCTTCCCCTTGGCCAGACGGTCCATGAGAGCTTCAGCAGCGCACGCATATCTGTTAGGATTGATGCCGAGCGCGCGGAGAGCTTCCCTGTAAGGCACAACGCACGGATCGTTCTTCGCCTTGTTGCCTGATTCAGCGAAATAGCGGATCACCTCGTTTGAGTTCTCCTCGAGCATCTTCTCGATCGCAGGATACTCTTTCGAGTTGTTGATGCCAGTGACCGCCACCACTCCGACAACGAAATTCGGCAGCTTATCAAAGACTTCCTTGCTTACTTCATAAAACATTATTCTCTCTCCCTTTCCTCATATCTGAACCGGCATACCGATTCAGATACTATAATAGTCTAAAACGAAAAAAGTGACAAGGCAGAACCCTGTCACTTAACGTATTGTATGTTTTTACACTATTATCCTTTTCCCGCTTAAAACGGGCAGCGCTTCATTATGCGAGCGCCTCGTTCAGAGCCGCTACGAGCTGATCAGCGTCAAGTCCGTGAACCTGTGCGGCAGCGTCGATGGACTCACCCTGCGAAGCCGGGCAGCCAATGCACATCATGCCGTTTGCGAAGAAAGCGCGGACCAGTTCAGGATGCTCGTTGATAACGTCTCCGATGATCATATCCTTTGTAATCATTTGAATGGACTCCTTTCATCTGTAAACTCTACACCGCATATAGTACAACTGCGGGTGAACAAAAGCAAGCAAAATTCCTATTGTAGTGATAGGATTTTTTAAAGAGCCGCCTTGATAGCAGTGAGGAATTCGTCGTAATCCTCAAAAGCCGGGAACTGCGGATAGTCCGCCTTGATCTTCTCGGTAGTGCGGAAGAGGAATCCCGCCTTGCTGGCCTCTATCATCTCGAGGTCGTTGTAGCTGTCTCCGGCAGCGATCGTTTCATATCCGATCGACTGAAGGCCCCTGACGGTAGTCAGCTTTGAATGTTCACAGCGCATCCTCATGTCAGCGATATAGCCCTCATCATCGATGATCAGCTCGTTACAGAATATCGTAGGCCAGCCCAGCTGCTCCATGAGAGGCTGAGCGAACTGCGAGAATGTGTCGCTGAGGATTATCACCTGCGTAATGGTGCGGAGCTCGTCAAGGAATTCCTTTGCTCCAGGGAGCGGACGGATCTTCGCTATGGTGTTCTGCACATCCTTGAGCTTGAGTCCGTGATCTCTCAGGATCCCCATCCTCCACTTCATCAGTTTGTCGTAATCAGGCTCGTCCCTCGTCGTCCTTCTGAGTTCAGGGATGCCGCTCTCTTCGCTGAAAGCGATCCATATCTCAGGATAGATGACGCCCTCCATGTCAAGACATACTACGTTCATGTTCTGCTCCTTTTTCAGTTTATAGGGAATCCGTAATACGGTTCCTCGTAATAACGTTCTTCTTCAGCTTCTTCGGCATCTTCCGCCCCGCCGCGGCTCATGCCGTATATCATGCCCTGGCAAAGCCCGTACCCCGGGGTGACGTACATCGTCTCGGCCGCGCCGAAGTACCTCGCGATCATCGAAGCTATCTCACTGTCTATGTCGAGTGACAGCTCCTTCAGCACCGGATTCAGTATGAGCTCTGTCACATTTACAGTCACCGGGCCGGCCTGGCTCACGGCGCAGATGGCGTCGCCCCTGTTTACCGAATACAGTCCGTGTCCGTCCATGCTCTCGTCCCCCATGAGGCTGAGCATCTCGTCGCTTGGTGTTATGTGCGGCTGCCCCGAGAGAAATGCCTCCCTGAATCTGCCGTATTTTTCCGCCGGGATCTCCTGCAGGTCTATCTGTGCCCTGAACGGCGTCGGATCAGCCGTTCCGATGTCGAGATCGTACTCGTCGAAGTCGTCGTACTCCTCCATGTCGAATTCCGGCGACATGACCGCCCTTACCGCGGCGGAGAAATGAGGCTCATAGCCGAGACCTTCGTAAAAGGATACGAGCGAAGCCTCCGCGGGCGATACCAGCGAGAGTCCGCCTGCCTCAGTCACCCTGTCCCTGACGAAGCTTATCAGCTCTGATGCAAGTCCCAGTCCGCGCATGTCTGAGCGGGTGCATACCGCGTAGCTGACATATACCGGTTTTTCACAGTAAGTGCCGCAGCGGTGGCATGTCAGTGCCGAGCAGACCTCGCCCTCCTCACTGATCATCACATATCCCGTGATGTCTCCGGAGAAGTTCTCATAGAAGGCGTCGACGAATGCCGGCGGGTCACCGAATACCTCACACCACAGGGACTGGAGTCCCTCATATTCCGCGGAGCCGTACTCCGCTGATCTGATCGCGAATCGCTTTATATCTGTCATTTTTCGATGGCGAAATACTTCATCAGCAGTATATCAGGATGATAGCTGAGCTTGGCCTTGCGAAGGCCTTCTATGCCCATGTCTTCCTCGCGGTTGAACGCGGTTATGTCAGGATACTCCGCCTTTACCAGCCTGGCAAATTCACGGTTCACCATCGTATACGCACCCTCAACGCCCGGCAGGGCCTTTTCAAAGTGCGTGTCGAACACCTCGTCGTCGAGCTTTGTACCCGCAGTGAAGGCTACAGGCTCGCCGTTCTGGAAGAGCAGTCCTCCAAGGAACCCAAGAGCCTCGTAGTGCTCAAACATCTCCTCGATGGCTCCCGCCTCGTCGGCCAGAGTCGGATCGTCTTTCTCTTTATAGAACTCATCCACAAAGGCTTTCGCCTCCTCTATGGATGAGAGCTTGCCGCAGGAATTTCCGTCGTGCGAGGTGAACATCCCGCAGGAATTTGCGGCTATCTTATGGAACTCCCACTCTCCGTTGCGCTCAAAGTGCTTTATGTGGTTGCGCTTTGACGAAAGATGCCTTCCCGGAAGGTTGCAGAGCTTTGCGGAAGTATAGATGTAGTCAGCGTTGTCGCGGTCTTCGGATATCTCGAACCTGTCGCCGTACAGAGGGAGAAACTCACCGAGAGTCTTGTCGGTAAGTCCTCTGATGCGGAGCTTGTTCCCGTTGCTGTGAGCTTCTTCGAGCAGAAGCTCGATCGAGTTCCTTACCTCGCCGCCGCCCTTCGGGTACGCATAGACATTCCACTGCGGCATGCCTACAAGCAGGCGGTCATCGCAGAACGCTATCTTCGGCCTGTATGCCTTGCGCCATATATAAAGGTTAGTGAAACCGTAATCGGATCCGTGGCAGCCGCTCGCACATATCTTGTCTTCTATGGCCGCTTTGTCTTCAAGCGTTATATCTCTCCAGTCGATCATGTTCCACCTTACTCGGCTTTCGCGTTCTCATTAACTTCAGCTGCCGCCTCTTTGACTTCAGCCTTCACGGCGTCCTTGACCTCAGCTGCCGCCTCTTTGACTTCAGCCTTTGCAGCGTCTTTCGGCTCAGCCTTTTCAGTCTCCTTCACCTCATCCTTTGGCTTGTCAGCAGCAGGCTTTTTGCTGCTTCTTCTGCGGCTGTTTCCGCTCTTGCTTCCGCTGCCCTTGCTGCCACTCCTGCCCTTGCTTTCGCCTTCTGTCTTAGCGGTCGCGTTATCAGGTTCTTTCGTCTCGGTCTTCGCAGCTTCTTCCTTCACTGTCTTTGGCTTGTCAGAAGCAGGCTTTTTTGTGCTCTTTTTGCGGCTTCCGCTGCTCGCCTTGCTGCCTTCGGACTTCTTTTTGCTGTCTCCGCCCTGCTCGGCCATGCCTGCCGCTTCAGACTTCCCGGACTTATCCGCCTGCTCACTCTTTGTGCTGCGGCTCTTCCTGCTCTGGCCGGTCTGAGCCTGTTTGCCTTCACCCTGCTGTTTGCCTTCGCTCTGCTTTTTCTGGGTGCTTCCCGATTTTTTGCGCGTAGCCTTTTTCGCAGCATCCTTGTTGAGTTCTGCATCGAGGCTTCTTACAAAGTCCTCCTCAACAGAGCTTCCCTTTACTGCAACAGCCTCCGCCTTTGCCGCGGCGGCAGCTCCTGCTGCTTCAGCCTTTCTCGCGGCTCTTTCCTCCTGCCTTGCGAGTTTTGCCTCCTGCTTTGCGGCCTTCGCCTGCTCTATCTCTTCATCGCTGAGGTAGTAAGCAGGATTGTTTTTTCTGACTTCATCAAGGATGTATCCGAGCATGAAGAACAGGAAAGCGTTGATCAGCGGCTCTATCACGGCCTGTATCGTATATGTGATGTACTCCATCGGCTGCGGCTTCATGTCGTACTGCGCATAATACTGAGTTACCTGCGAAGCGGTGCTGCCCATCAGATATACAATGTATAACAGCATCAGCAGAACGACAGTATAGCAGACTATCGACAGCGCTGATCTTCTGTATTTTTTCCCGTTATCTTTCATTAAAAATGACCTCTTTTCCGTTTTAATATATACCCGCATATATTAGCAAAAAAACGGGCTTTTATCAACTGCCGCAAGGGCGCCAGCGCTTTTAAAGGCTCCAGTCCACAGGACTGATGCCGTTGTCTTCAAGAAAGTAGTTGCAGCGCGAAAAATAGCATCCTCCGAAAAAGCCGCGGTGCGCGGACAGCGGGCTCGGATGAGGAGCCGTGATGATCAGATGTCTCTGCCGTCCGCCCTGGGCTTTGATGATGAGGTCCTTTTTCGCTCCCGCGTTTGCTCCCCAGAGCACAAACACCATAGGTCTCTCTCTGGCCGCAAGCAGTTCGATGATCCTGTCAGTGAATCGTTCCCAACCCTTGCCGCGGTGCGATCCGGCCTGATGCGCCCTCACCGTCAACACGGTATTGAGCAGAAGCACGCCCTGCCTTGCCCACGGATCCAGGATGCCGCGCGAGCTGTCGGTGCCTTCCGGCCTGACCTCTATGCCAAGGTCGGCGCTAAGTTCCTTGAAAATATTTACCAGTGAAGGAGGAAATGGCGTGCCCTCGCGCACACTGAAAGCGAGCCCGTGCGCCTGTCCGGGCTCATGATACGGATCCTGACCCAGTATCACCGCTTTTACGTCATCATAGTCGGTAAGCTTCAGCGCGTTGTATATGTCTGAAGCCGGCGGATAGATCGTTTCATCCCTGTATTCATCAATAAGAAACGAGCGTAGCTCCTGATAATACGGCTTCAGCCATTCGTCAGCGAGCAGCTCGTCCCATTTATTTCCTGTTATCTTTTTCATCTTTTACTTCAGCCGGTTTGGCCGGCAGGCCGCCGAGCGGCCCTCGTCTGTCTTCGATCGTGAGTATGATCTTATACGCGATCACCGCGGTCACCATGCCCAGCAGGAGCCCGCAGAGAACGTCAGTAGGATAGTGCATCCCGAGATAAAGTCTTGAAACGCCTATGAACACCGCGAGGATCACCAGAACTATGCTCAGCCTGTGCACCGGCCGGGGCGAAATGCCCTCGCCCTTCCAGCCCAGACATCTTACATCTTCATAGCTTCTGCCCGCCGGCGTCTTTACAGGCATGCTGGCGATAAACATCGCCCATGCCGGTCCCATGGAATTCGCGGAATGCCCGCTCGGAAAGGACGCATCGCCCGGAGGCGGCAGCATCGCGTTCACCAGCTGAAAGGTCACCCACGGCCTTATCCTGTCAACAGCCGGTTTTATCACAAGATTGCAGCAGATGAAAGTGAGCAGCAGCGAGGAAGCGCAGATGATCCCCAGTCTTCTTGTCTTTCTGAAAAGAAGCATCAGCAGACAGAGAAAGATCCAGAAAAGACCGTCCTCTCCGAAAAGCGTGATCACTTTCATTATCGGAGTAAGCCAATCGGCATTCAGCGATTGCTGGATGCCGATCAGCAGATTACCGTCAAATTGTGTAATTGAATCCATTTACCCTCTCTATTCGCACATGCCTTCAGGGTAGTTTACATATACCTTAGGGATCCTGAGGTCGAAGCAGCATGTGATCTCGTAGTTGATCGTTCCGTTGATTGCGGCCAGATCGTCAGCGCTGATCTCCTGATCGCCCTGCTTTCCGAGGATGACTACCTCGTCGCCAAGCTTTACATCAGGCACTGCGCTTACATCTACCATGCACTGGTCCATGCAGATGTTGCCGACTACAGGGCACTTGACTCCGCCAACAAGCACGGAGATCTTTCCGCTGTTGAGTCTCGAATAACCGTCAGCATATCCGAGTCCGATCGTAGCGATCTTTGTAGCCTCTTCCGTCGAGGTGAACTTGCGTCCGTAGCTTACGGAAGTTCCCGCAGGAACTGTCTTGAGGTTCACGATCTCAGCCTTGACTGTCATGACAGGCTTGAGGTCGAGCACCTTGCCCTTGAGATATCCCGAAGGAGCAAGTCCGTACAGGATGATTCCCGGACGGCAGGCGTCGAAGTGGATCTCAGGATATACCATGATCGAAGCCGAGTTGGCGCAGATCTTCTTAGGATCGAATCCCGCAGCGTTCAGCTTCTCCATGAACGCATTGTAGTTGCTGATCTGCATGCCTGTATATTCTCTCTGCTCCTCATCCGCTGTCGAGAAGTGAGTGATGACTCCGGCGACCTCGATGCCAGGAAGCTCAGCAAACTTTTTATACTGCTCTACCGCGTAATCGCGCTCCTCTTCAGTAAATACTCTGAAGCCGATTCTTCCCATTCCGGTGTCAAGACCAAAGAGGACTCTTACCGGATCAGCTCCCTCAGCCATTACCTCATCGCTCAGAGCCTTGACATAGTCGTAATGCATTACGCCCGGGATGAGATCGTACTCGATCACGGTGTCTACGCATTCCTTCGGTGTAAGGCCGAGGATAACGATGTTTCCTTCGATGCCGTCTTCACGGAGATTGATAGCCTCTTCGAGTGTAGCTACGGCAAAATTGTTGACTCCGTTGTACTTCAGAACTTTAGCGCACTCTGTAGCGCCGTGTCCGTATGCGTTGGCCTTGATGACGCCTATCATCTGAGGGCACTGCATCTGTGCCTTGATCTGCTTTACGTTGTGGTCAAAAGCGGACATATCGATCTCAGCCCAGACCTGTCTTAACGTCTCCTTATACATATAACATCTCCTTACATAAACAGCAGTTATAAGGTCACTAAAATTTTACTACGCAGCTATTGTCATATCAAGATTCTGCGTTATTCAGATTGTGCATCAGGTGCAGCCTGCTCAGGTCTGTCGATCAGCTTCACGGCCTTGAGCACCATGGCCTTCTTCATGTACTTGATCTCTACAACATCATCCTTCTGAGGGAAGAATCCGCTGGAGATATCGCACTTGTCATCTATATTGAGAGTGACTTCCTCTCCATCTTCAGTCTTGATCTTGACAGTACGCTTTTTCTCGTTGCCTTCGATTATCGTTCCCTTTGCAGAAACAACGATATCCGGCTCTTCCTTAGGCTCAGGTTCAGGTTCCGCTGCAAGCTCCGGCTCAGCTGCAGGTTCAGGTTCAGGCTCGGCTGCTTCTTCAGCAGGCGCCGGTTCAGGCTCGGCAGGCTGTTCTTCAGGAGCAGGCTCTTCTGATTTTTCTTCAGGAGCTGCCTCGCCGCCCTGATCATCCTTGCCCTGCTCTTCCGGAACGACTCTCTCGAGCAGCTCGATCTTTGTCGCCTTCATGCTCGGATCAGTATAAACGACCTTTACCTTGTCTTCCTCTTCAGGGAAGTATCCGCTCGCGATCTCTGTATAGTCGCCGGCGGTCAGCGTGAGCTCGCTTCCGTCATCGAGCATCACATTGAAAGCGTCGTCATCGCCCGAAGGCCACAGTGTTATGACGCCCTCGACTGTGAACTCTTTTTCCGGTTCAGGCTCCGGCTCCTTGTTCTTCTCCCATACAGCAGATACTGTAAGGTCTGAAGTGACTTTGTCGAACTTCTTATCCCAGCCCTTGAAGGTATAGCCTTCTCTTGAAGGGTTGGCAGGTGCCGTTGCGGCCTTGCCTTTTTCTACAGTCTGAGTGCTGAGGATATTGCCCGCTCCGTCAGTGAATGTAACTTTGAAAATAACTGTTTTTTCAGGAGCTGTTTTGACACAGTACACATTTACTGCCTTGGCATCCTTGCCGAGGTTGCCTGTGTAAGTGATCTCCGTCTTATACCCCTTTGCCGGCTTGTCACCGGTATACTTCGTATTTTTATCAGTGTGGATTATGTACGATTTTTTACCTGTGTTGAGTGTCAGGTAATCCTTCTCAACACTGCTGATCGTACCGTTGACGGTTTTCCCTTCCGCCTGCGCTTTCTTGACGATATTGATTTCCACCGCTTCAGGGTTTTTGTTGAGCTCTCCGGTGAATGTCACATTGACGCTGTCTCCGGCATGGACATACTTGTCAGCTCCAGTCACCTTGAATCCCTTGGCAAGAGTAAATCTGTAGGAATTCGCAGAGTCTATCGAAAGAAGCATGGACTTCTCGGTAAATTCAGAAACAATACCGCTGACAACTGTGGTTTTTGCCTTTTCTTCCTTCTTTTCTTCTTTCTTGTTTTCGGCAGCTTCGGCATCCGCAGCCTTCTTTGTCACCGTTACTTCTGAAGCGTAAGGGAACTCGCTGATATCTCCGTCATAGATAATTTCTACTTCAGCGCCCACTTTCAGCTCGCCTTTTACAGTCGTGTCATTGTCCCGTGTAAATGAGACCGTAAGGCTCTTTCCCGTAACAGTCAGGCTTCCGTCTTTAAGGCCCGATACCGTTCCTTCGAAGATGAGCTCAGGCTTAAAGTGCTCAAGCACGGTCACCTCGTCTACATGATCCTTTCCCATGCTCTTGTGATATTTCACCTTGATCGTGTCGCCAACAGTAAGCACGCCTGCGTCGCCAAGATTATAGACAGTATCGTCTGCTGTCTTGAATACGACAGGCCCCTCTTCTGTTCTTACCGTGATCTGCTTGTCGACAGCGTTGGTGAGCGTGCCGCTTACCTCCGTCGGCTCAGACTTTCCACATGATCCCATTATGAGCATTAGTGAAGCGGCAAGCATGATCATAAGCATTGCCTTTACTGTCCTTCTCATATTATCCTCCTTACACCCTGTATTGGCATCCGTTCTCAATAAGCCGGATTGCAGCATTTTTACATATATAATTATAAGTCATAATCTTTTGATTTTTTCTTTCAATTTGTTCATGTCCGAGGCTTGCGCCGGCCCTTCTTTCCCGGGACTGCTCTTACGATACCGGCCAGCCTGTGGACAGCTGCCCGGCTGAGTGCTGCTGCATGCAGCTGAATGCAGCCACGCGCAGACGCGCAGGTTTTTTATTCTTCCGTACCTTGATATATAAAGATATCTGTGTTATGATACTCGGGCGTGTTAAAAACTATGTCTCGGTAGCTCAGGGGACAGAGCACCGCTCTCCTAAAGCGGGTGTCGGAGGTTCGAATCCTCTCCGGGACACCACAACTGACCTATTCGAACTTCTACTTCTATCGCGGCGGTTTCGCTGTGAGAGTACAGATGAATAAGGTAAAATGAAGGGGCTGTCGCATTTGAATAAAATGTGGCAGCCTCTTAACTTAAACAGCAGACAGCTTCAGACATAGAGCAAGCTCTCAGTCATCAGCAGTCTGCTGTTTTGACTTTTTGCGCACAATAACACT
>Ga0310695_10005814_pt1 | contig 21071 bp, 17 predicted proteins | sample RumenRJG_04DNA_FD_203882 | JGI IMG/M metagenome (GOLD analysis project Ga0310695, IMG submission 203882) | Bovine rumen microbial communities from Lethbridge, Alberta, Canada - RJG_04 (v2) (version 2) | ecosystem: Host-associated > Mammals > Digestive system > Stomach > Rumen | place: Canada...
TATCTTTCTTTACGATATATCCATCGTTGATGAGTTTGTTTATGATCCCAGCATAAAGCTCATCAAACAGCATCAGTTCTACTCCTTTTATAGTAGAACTATTATCACCAATATAGCATGCGCTTTTAGTGATCTCATCAACATTGGAGTCAGCGATCACCTGATTCCAATAATTGATGGCAGGAAGTGCTTCGGGAAACAATTCTACGAATTCATCCTCTGTCACGAGGAGTCCAGGAATATTGCGTCTGTTTACATAAACAGTCGCTATAATCTCTAATGCCGTATTCTTTCCAGCATTATAGATTGTTGAAAATACTGGGTCACTGATCATCCGACAATGGATACTCCGAACAATGTTGTTTAACAACATCCCATTGATCGCTCGCGTCCAAGAATCTTCAGATTCAATGGCCCTTTTCAAAATTCCAAGATTTTTCTCCTCCACAGTTGCATCGTCTTTAATGGTTACCATGTTAAATTTCTCCTTATGCTATTCTATATTCAATTGTAATGGACTCAGAAATGACGATATATTTCTACGTCCACATATATAATATCTAATTATAAAAAATAAATAAATAAAATAAGGGTGAGGAGGATAACCCTCCTCACCTATCTGTAAATATTACTCCTGGAACTCCTCTTCCTTCGAAAAACTCTACTCCTTTTACCATTGGAGAAACATTAAATTCTAATCCACGTTTACATCTTTCTATTCGATCTATATATGCAGATTGATGTAACTCTTTTATTTTAGATTGAGGAACATCTATTTGCTTTGTAGATAGTGCATATGTATTGAATATCTTCTTTTTTGCGGCATAAAATGCATTTGTTTGTCTAAATCCAGTATCTACCAATTCTATATAGTATGTATTATTATCTCTTGTTCTACCTAATGTCTGTTGAGCCAATACTTCTGATTTAAAAGGTTCTGCTAATACCACAGAATACTTTAACCCTTTTATATCCTCTCCAGCTCCAGCAGATTTTGTTGTAGATAAGATAAATCTCTTTTCTCTTTCTGCTTGCTTGTTAGTAGATATAGATGTATATATTCCAACATCATTTTCGTATTCTGGATATAGATATATGATGCGTTGTTTGACTTTCTCTATAGCATCATTAATGCCTATATAGAATAAAGCTCTACCACCTTGTTTCTCTATTAGATTAAATAAATGGTCAAACATATACCAAAAATTTTCATTATTCATCAAATATCGCACATATCTATTTCTATCAAGCCCATATGTTTTATTTTTACAAGCATAAATATCAGCCTGTGTTGGATGGGAGTTATATCTAATAGCAATATACCTTGTATGTGGATCTGTATCTTCATCAAATAATTGAATTGCTGGTACACATTTCATATAAATAGAATATATTTTATTCTCATCCTTATTTGATCTCTTTGGTGTTGCTGTTACATAATAAGTCCTATATACATTTGTATAGAAATCTATCATACACATATTTGAGAAATTCTGATGGGCTTCATCAAAGAACTTTAATCCTATTTGTAACTTCTCAAATAATTCTGTTACTTTATTCCATCCATTAGAATCACCAAATGATTTTAGTGTAGAATGAGTAACTAAATAAATCTTCTTATGAATAAGATTAGATTTATCAGATAATATTCTATTTATTACAGCAGATCCTTCTATTTTACAAATATCTGTTTCTTCTAGATTAGTATAATCTAGAATATCATTTTTCCACTGATCTAGAATGGAAGATTGAGCGGTAATCACAATAGCTTTAATATTAAGATAAGCAATAGTTGCAGTAGAGCAATATGTCTTTCCAGCTCCTGTTGGTAAATTTACAGCAAATTGTGTTTTATATACATTGTATGAATATTCTCCTTGACAGAGCATAAACTGTAATGCTTTAATTTGTCTATCATCTCTTGGAGCATATTTTAATTTTATTTGTTTATTAAATACAGCAAATTTATTATATGGGTATGTGTTTACTCTATAATAATCACCATTAAAGTTCTTTGATTCTAGTTTTCTAACTATAAAATCAGTATCCATAGATCTTGGTAAGTATAAAATTCTATTTTTAGAATCATAATACATTCCAATGATCTCTATTGTATGGGTTAATGGATCATATGATTTAAAATTATATTCTAGAGATGGACACGTTCCATAATCATAATCCATAATCATTGTTGCTGTTGGTGTTAATATAATTTTAGATATTTCCATATTTATCACCTTTTTAAAAAATATAATGGAGAGGAAGTTAATTCCTCTCCATTTATTATCATGTACTTGTTATTGTATCATCAGGATCATCAAATATAACGCCTCTTACCATTCTCTTTCTTTCAGGTTCTTCATCTCTCATCTTATAATCATCTGACACCATGTTATTTGTATTGTCAATATAGTTTTGAGGTTGAGGCATAAAGAATACATCCATATACGATGGTGTTCTCTTCTTGGATGACAATGGAGATACTAATGTAGAACCAATCTTTTGATATTCAAGAGTAACTGCTATAGAAGGATTGTTTGTTAACGATGATCCTAATGTAAGTATAGTATATGGAGCATTAGGAATATCCCAATTCGGTTTCTTTAAAATATTATCAGCATCTCTTATTTGATTTGCTAATATTACTTCATAATGAACGGCATTGAGATTGATTCCACCTTCCATATTAGTAGTGATAAATTCAGACAATATTTCATGTCTATTATATTTTGAAGTTTCTGATGCTTTATTTATAATATGCTTAGACTTCTCTAATGTTCTAGATAATTCTTTATTCTGAATTCTTATATAAAACAATACAGGAAGATCTTTCAATTTATTGAAAGGAATGACAATATTATTGTCCACATATTTACCAAACTTTCTCATTTTAATATTAAGATCTTCTGAAAGATATATTTCATCATTCATTTCTGGATGATTATGAACAATTGTTCCATTTGGATATCTTACATTAATGGAGTTAATGTATTCATTATATTTTATCTCATCATCTTCATCCATAGATTGAATTTCATCAGGATTGATACATAAATCATATCCAGTATAATCTTGATCTTCATTAAGAGAAATGAAATTCATATCTATAGAGAATAACTGGAAGAATTCTTCATTCCATTTAGAATCAATAACAGCTGATTCCAATAGATGTTTTGCTGATAGTAGCATCTGTGTATAAATAGATGATAATAACTCAGCAGCTATCTTTCCAGCATTTATATTTTTAATTACAAAATACAGATCTCCATAGCATCTTCTGCAAATGCCTTGACCAGCAGCAAATGATGCACATGTCATTGGAGATCTAAAATGTAATGTCTTTCCAATTAAATGAAAATCTTTCTTTGCATCTAACAAATAATCTGGTCCTTCAAGATCTAACTTATAATATCTTTGATCATATATCTTTAACCATGATGCATCTTTAATAGTTATATCTTCATAATTTCTTGTAGTACAAAAGAAATTTGGATCTGGATTAAAGAATGTGTCAATATTATTTATTTCAAGAAGTCTAGCAAAAGCACCAGAAGTACCAACATTCATCTTCTGTAGAATCTGGGCAGTTCTACCATTAGAGGATTCAATTATATATGATCTTGGATCAGCAACTCCACCATTGATAAAAGAATTATTTATAATATATGGAAATACGCCACCTTGTCCATTTGGCTTAGAACCAATATTAGCAAATACTTCTTTAAACTGTTTTGGATTTATTGCTTCTCTAGATATAAAACTGTCTTTGAGACAATGATCTGAACCTTTTATATACTCTATCTGAGTATTAGCATATTCCATTCCCTTATTTTTTACATCTTCAATAGGAACAGAAGACAGATCTGCATGAATAGACTCATTGAATTCAGGATATCGTCTCATAAGATCAATTGTATCTTCAAAGTTTATTGTATTCGCAAGATACAAAGCAAATTCATTGATGTACTTCATTTTATAAATAGTATCATCAAGAATATTATTCATTGTCTTAAATGGAATAGTTGTTCTAAATGAGCGAATAAAAAGATTATCAATATAACTCTTTATTGCTCCCTTAGTAATACCATTTTCAAAGAAGAAGAAAAATTTTGATTCTATTGGAATACCGACCTCAACAGGAATAGTCCAAAATATAAGATTAAACCAATAATCAAATACAGTCAATGTAAGATCAACATTGTCTTCAAATTTGACATGTATCTTCATGCTTTGAACCAAATCTGTTTCTATTCCATCTCTTAAGATATCTAAAACTTGAAAGAAATGATCATTAATATTAGATGCATCGATATCTTTTGTATCAATATCAATAAATCCGTTTATAATTAATTGATCATAATAGTACATGGTCTCCGTCCTTCCCCATTAATTAAAAACATCTATTGGAGTACTAATTGTTCCAGTATCTTCCAAATGTTTAAATCTAAATACATTATTGTTTATTCTATTTAATACATCATCAGATGCTATTTCTGTAAACAAAAGACTATCTAACTTAGATGGTCCAAATATAGAATTTATTTGTTCATTGGACATACGATCTAATAATTCTCTTGTCACATATAAAATAATTCCAGTATTCTTATTTTTATATCCATATAATATAACAAAATTATTTTTAATATATTCACTAAACGAAAATGAAATAGATGCATCATCTACTTCTGGAATATCATATTTTAAATAATCATAGTCATAAATAGTAACTGAATTAGTTAAAAAACCACCAAGCTTCACCACTTTCATTTTATCGGCAACAGCTTTATCATACTCTTTCCTTTTTACATCATTCATTTTTAGCAATTTCATTTTTGTATTGTGATCTATATTAATAATCATATAGCCACCTCCAGTTAGTCTCTATATGCATATCTTACATTACAATCTTCATCATCATGAGTTGTATCAATCATACCAACTCTATTATCATATATTGTACGTTTTGTTGCATCGATGATTCTATGAATATGTGCTTTATCAAACATAATATATTCACCATCATCAGTAATCCCAATAATGTTATTTTCAGTAATAGATACAACTGGAACATTTACTCTTCTTTCATCAGTAAGAACTACAGTATCATCAGGCGTTAAATAGTTTGGAACTGAACAGTACATAATTTTGCTCTCCTTTTTATATAGATATTTTGAACAACGTCTACGTGTGTCAAGTATATAATATCTAATTATTATTTAAATTAATATAAAAGAGCAAAATATATACAATCATCGGTAATTAATTGTTTTATCAACTATATCTTTTTATTTGTACGTACATTAAGTCTATATTTCTGTTGTAAACAATCAAAAGCTATTTTCAGCATATTGACGGTAATATCTCTATATTGTGGAAAATATTTATCACAATATTTTAATATCTCTCTATGAGATACAGATAATGATCTAAATCTTTCTATCATTCCATCATAATTTGATATATCTTTTGGATAATATGTATTAGATACATTATTGTCTATAATGATTATTTTGTCTTTAAGGACAGAGTGCGATCTTGTCACAGAATATGCTATATAATTAAAATATTGATCCTCCTCATATCTACATTCTATAGGAGATATTAATTTTAATACCTTATCTATCACATCTCTGGAATATGCATTTGCATATATAGCAGTAAAATTATGCCTTATATAAGATTCAAATAATCCTGTTTTAGGTATAAAATCAATATCAGGTCTACAATGATTTCTAATGTAACAATTTGTAATTACTATATCTGGATATTTATTACTATGAATATGATCGTACAATAGCTGTAGTGAATTATTATCACTAAAATAATCATCAGAATCTATAAAGTATACATATTTACCACAAGAATTATTTAAACATTCTATTCTTGAAATAATAGTTCCTCTATTTTGTTCAAAATTAATTACTTTATAATTTTTATTTTTATCATTATATTCTTTCAATACATCTAATGTATTATCTGTAGATCCATCATTTACAATCACAACCTCATAATCTCTAAATAACTGTATGCTAATACTGTCTAGGGTTCTGATTATATATTTATCATTATTATATGCAGCAATACATATAGAGAAAAATGGAGTGTTTTTCATACTGACACCTCTATTTCATTTAGAGATAACAAAGACTCTACAGATAATCTGTAGAGTCTTTATGTTGGTTGAAATTGATTTTTCGCTAAATACATTTTCTTAAATTCTATTAAATAAGAAAATTATATTCTATTTAAACCTAAATTTAAAGTATATGAATACAATTTTATAAAATTTAAAATTATAAAATTTATTAAAATTTTTAAATTTTAATTTTTTAAAATTCCAATATAATAAAAAAAATAAAAATTATATATTATATTTATATATATTATATACATTGAAATTCTTTTTTAGGAGGGAGGGGGCTCCGCCCATCCATTTATTATTTTGTTACTGATGTAATAATTTATTACATTTGTATTTTAATAAAAAATAAGAGGTATGGTAGAAACCATACCTCTTCTCTGGACTTTAGATTCCAGATAATTAACTTTTTAATTCTTATATGGGATATATTTCATTCCTTCTTCTACATCACCATCATATGCTTCTTTATCTCTATCTAAATTATAATCAAGCATCTTATCTCTATGTGGATACAGTGTAATATCTCTATTACCAGCACCATCAGTCTTCCATTGCTCAATTTCAAAGTCATACGTAAATGGAGTACCAGTCTTTGCATCTTCTCTCTGTACATAATAATCAACGACAGCATCATACAATACAGATTTAAGAGCACCGAAGTTGACCTTATAATCTTCTTTAAGATTATTGATATCCATTTCAGGTACATCTTTGTACAATACGTCTATAGATTGATCTATATCTATTACTTTATCAATAGGCATATTCCCTTCTGGTACTATAATAGAAGGCATTTCTATAGTGATAGATGTAATAAATAATTTTCCATCTGTATAAGGAACTGGATTATTCTCATTCTCTAATACAGATATATTTATCTTATCATAATCAGCTAATGACAATGAATACGTACAGTTCATATCTATATTTTCTTCAGTATCAAATACTTCTGTCATAGTAACACTATTACCCACTTTAGCGGTAATAACGTTTCCAGTAATCATATTATAATAGTATCCGTTTATTGTAAGATTTATACTTGCATCTGTAGAATTTACCGATATATATCTTATACCAGATCCTTTATAATATATTGTGGTATATTCGTCTCCATGTGCTTCTGATTCATCTGATGTTGGTTCTCTTACCACACCATCATCATACACATAATATTTATTATCTTTAATATTATAATACATTATACCTGGTTCAAATAGTTTAGAAATACCATTAAAGAATTCTGATATATCTATTACATCCCCATCTGAGCATAATCTATATACAGATCCATCAACAACATGATTCCCAATGAGAGAATTTTTAGTAAGATTAGTAAATGTAATCTTTGTAATATTTATTCTTACAATCTCATCTATTTCCATTCCTTCTATTGGAGTTAATGTAATTGTAATAGTAGGAATTTTTTCTGTAGATTGCTCTTCTTCATCATCATCTGATGTTTCTTGTGTAGATATATAGGCACCTGTCAATCCTGCTACTTTAAATTTTACAGTAGATGTATTTGATATTACATTTTCTGGCATATTTGAACTTAAAGTAATAGAATCTATATAATCACCATTCTCTAATTCATATTCTATTTTTATATCAAAATATTCATTATCTTGTAATGTAATAGAATCTATATATGGAGAAAGATCTATACAAATACCCGTTTCTTTAAATTCATTATATCTAAAACTATATTTATTATCATCAACAATCTGCGTAAAGTAATCGTTTGTGGACCAATTATGAGCAGATGAATGACCTGTAAAGTTAGATTCCAAAGTATCTAGTATAAGAGTCCACTTATCATATAGATATTTGCTAAAATCTAGATCTTCCACACCTATTTTAACATTTTTATCATCTACTGAATTAGACCCTAATACATTACCAACTATTTTTTGTATAGTAGCTTCTGATGTATTCCATGTAGTATCTGCAGCAATCTCATATGAACCTTTCATTCCATATAAGAATTTTGCAACCTGTTCAGAACCATCAAGATATTCAACTACAGTTACATTATGAATAGTATTATATTTTGTATCTACTCTTAATTTATTCATAGATATATCTGTAATATCCATTGGATTAATCTTGTATCCATTTACAAATATCATAGATGTATGTTTCGATAAAGCATATAATTTTGGATATTTGGAATATAATAATACAGAACCATGTAATGTGGTTTTTGGTTGTTTATATTTCTCTTTTAAGTATTCTGGTAAATAATAAATATCAACTCTATCTCTAACGATATAAGTTTCATCACCAATAGTTTCCGTATGAGTTCCTAATGCAGTTGTGAGATATAATACTAATTGATCAAAGGGTCTTCTTTGATTCATAATAGTAATAGTATATTCAGTCTTATCTATTTTTTGTCCATTCACGAATACCATATATCTATCATATTCATGACAATAATTGAATTGAGTTGGTAATAATATCTTATATACATCATTTTCTGTAGCGGTATATCTGTAGTATCTAAATTGATTCTTTGGAACCAACTTAAGATTTTTTCCATAATGGTATGTATCTATAAAGCTTATTTTATATTTACCATTTCCTAAATCCACGTATGAATTTATTTCACAATCATATTGAGTAGCTCCTCTAATATCAATAGGAGTGTTTGGATATGATAAAGAAGCAGATTCATCCATAATAATTGAATTCTCTGGTGTATATGATGGATGCATATATATAATATCATTTTGTGATGGAACTTTTATATCTAATACAGTATTTCTACACTGTGTAAATATTACTATTTCAACCACATCGTCTGGTGCGATTCCATAAATAGGAAATCTAATTGCACCAATATCATCAACTATATCTAGAGCATATTTAGATAATTCTCCATTTACAAACATCATACCTTTATCTTGTACAGCATTAGAATGCTTTCTGGAGAATCTTACATATGATTTACCCTCTTCTGCCATATTACCAAAATCCAATCCTGTATATGTAAATACTTTTACAGGAGATTCTGAAATAAATACATCATTCCATAAAGCAAAATCATATGTTGTGATATATTTAGTAGCCCTAATTATATTTCTTCCATATAATGTATCTCTACTAAACTTAAAATCAAATGGAGCTTTTAATAAATTAAGAACATTCCATCTTTCGAATGATTCTGTATATGTATTATAATAATATACATTATTTGTATCAATATCTATATATGCTGTATCAGATTGATAATCGTTTAATGGTATGACAAATTCATCATATGTATCAGATTCTATATCTGTGTCTTTGGTTAGCCATTGCCCGTCATCATCTTTTATTTCTATTTTATTAGAGAATGGAACTGGATCATTAGATACAAATTTTCCTGTTACATCTGTAAAGATATTCTTATTATATATCTTTAATTTATGATCTATATAGTCTATATAATAAAGATTACCATTATCATCATAATTTATATATCTAATACCTTCTTCAAGATCATTTGTTTCTATATACATTCTAGTACTTTCATCATATGTATAGAATCTTCCATTTTCTATTTTTCCTTCTCCCTCAATTGGATTTACAGGATTGAATGATTCTATAATATACTTTTTCATTTTTTCTCTATCTATATCTTTTGTATAAATATAAGATAAAGATTTATTATGACCAGTAAAATACATTTGCATTATATAATTTCTTTGATTATAAAATGTATTATCTACACCAAAATATCCATATGGGGCATATTCTTCCCATATATTATTTATTCCATTTAATCTTTCACCACCAGCAATGAATGCTCCAACAGAGTCAAAACCTACCATATTTTTTACTGTTGGTACAAATCCTTCAGCTAATCCTTCAAAATTCATGATCAAAGGACTAGTAGAGACCATATTTTTACTTTCTAATCTAAATAATCTATAATATATATTTGCAGAATCTTTAAATTCTATTCTAACAGATATTGGAGAATTTTTGAAGTTCTCTACAAGTAATCCTTTATCATTAAAATACATTCCTTTGATACTAGGATCTGTTCTTGCTACCATATTAGTATCTTCACCATATATAATATCATTAGATCCTAACGGGAAATAAAGTATATCTGCAATTTTGGTATAGAGATATGTCTCTATCATAACAAATTTACGTAAAAATGGGCTCCAATAATATTTAACTCTTTCTTTTGTATCAATATACGTTACATCAGGGGATAATGTATTTGAATCAAGAATATATTTATGATGATCCCAATCATAAATTATATTTTGATTAATATTTTCATATTTTGTATTTGGATCGGGCTCAACTAATTCTACATAAGTATGTGTAGATTTATAAAAAGTATTAAGTTTCAATTCACCTTTTATATACACATTTGTTTCTAATGCAACAACAGCAGATGGGGCTTCCATTAATTCAACAAATTCCCAATATGTTGTGTCGTCTACAGAAGGTGTATTATTAAGGTTATCATTTACTCTACTCTTATATACATTATTTTTATATAAAACCAATTGATCTTTTGAATACGTTCTTGTTTCATTATATTGCTTATATTCAATAATCTCTTCATTTGTAGCTAATCTAAACTTCATCTCTATTATTCTATATTCATTTGTATAAATATCTCTATATAGAGTAGTAAGTGATTTATGTTCATCATCTACAAGAGTCTCTGATGTTATTATTCTTTGACTAAATGAAATAGGCCCAGATAATTTACCAGTAATTATCTCATCAGCGATATCATATTCTTCTTGAGTAGCTACAGCATATTCTCCTACCCAATAATAGTAATGAGATTCTTCTTTGAATAAATAATTGGGGTCATCTAATTTATATATAGGAATCTCTTCTGATTTTATATTACCACTTTCATCAACAATATCTTGATAAAATCTACCAGCAATAAGATATCCTTCCTCTACTGTATAATTATCAACATTTTGAATCATTTCTTGTGTAGCATCAAGAAAATTACCAAATTTATAATTGGTATATGTGGTAATATCTCTATATATGCAATGAATATCTGGATTGGTTATTTGAATATCTTGGAATTCTATTGTATAAAAATTCTTACTATCAGGATAATATAATCCGTCTACAGTAGTTGTGTATGGACTATCTTGGTCTGTAGGTCTTTCTGCTAATAACGTATATGAATAATCATATATATAATACCTATGATTAATTTCATCATAATATAAATCATCATTAGATGGATTTTCTATTTCTTGATATTCTACACTATCAGCATAAAAAACTGTTTCTCCAGACGAATTTTCACCAAAATACCCCTCTACAGTATTTGTAAAACATATATATTCTTTGGTTAAAGTATCCCAATAATATTGTTTAGAGTTAGAAATATCTGCATATGTGATATTTCTTTCTGGTATTATTAGTTCTTCAAATTGATTATCATAATAGAATTTTTCATCAGCATTGTTATAATATCCAGATACTATTGGATTATCTTTAAGCATGATATATGAATAATCATAATCTTTAATAATAACCATTTTAGACCATGGAACAACAACGCCGTTTACAAATAATAAGAATGGCCATACTTTATCTTCATTTACCAATTGTTCCATATTACCAATAAACTCAATATTTTCTGCATCTTCTCCACCAAATGCAGTATTATGAGTATAATTATCAAAGCAATATGGTACATCATTAATAGCATACACAGAAGTGTTACTTTGCCATGCTTGATATTTATGCCCTTTATACCAATAAAACCCTTGTTGATTTAAAAATGTTCTCTTGGTCATTGGGCAACAACATGTTTGAATATCATCAATAGTGGTTTTTGTATAATGCTTGAGATCTTCAATCTTGTCTATAAATTTTTGCCCAATTAATGTTTTCATGCAAGTCCACCACCTATATCTAACAGTGTATTGGTAAATCTAGGAACATTCTTTCCAACAACTTTTTCTATAGTATTCTGATTATTGATATAAGCACCAACATAGCAGTCATTGATCATTGTAGCAAATGGAACAAATAATTCTGCACCAAACATCGTTCTTGGTCCAAATGCGTACATCCATCTATCAATGAAACTACTAAGATCTAATTTATTCTTATCTTTCTTTAAATCTTCTGCTGGTGTATTGGTAATGATTTCAATAATCTTATCTAAGAATACATCAATAGTTACATAGTCTTTATCTGCATAGAACACATCAAATATTGTACGAAGATAAGTAGCTCTCTGCTTAGAAATTTTAGAAATCTTTTCTGATAATGCATAGATATTTTCATCAGTCTTACAAAGTATGGATCTTTGATAATAAAGAGCTGTCATATAGATTAATTGCTCTTTATTATCTCCATAAGTAATAGGCATCTTTAAATATCCTAGCACATACATCATAAGATCTGAAAATGCTTCTGATCCAACTCTAGTTAATTCAATATTATTTACAATATTATTCCATCCATTATTTTCATCATTATAAATAATATATGTCATTGCTTCCATAAGATATGATACTAGTGTTGGAATAGATTTACATGTATAAGTACCACCATTATTCTTTATTATCTCAGAGCAATCAATATATGCTAATTTTATACCTCTATTTCTATTCTTTACATCGATAGCATATACAACTTTGAAAGGCCTTGGATTAGGAGTAGAATTAACGCATAATCTAACTTTACTACTCATAAGAACTTTATATAGAATAGGAGCACCCTTCATCTTTACTCCATAAGCAATATCAGAGAAAGCCTCAGAATTCTTATCAATGAATTCAGAGGTCATCAAAAATTTTGCTATTGACTGTTGATATTCGCTCTTATGATAAAGATATGAATCATCAAAAGTCTTAATTCTTACTGTACCAGATTTAACCATTGTAAATAAACCTCCCTTGTAGATAAGAATTTATTAAAAAATAAAGAAAGCTATTTATTTATAATGTTCACCTATGGGGTATTTACGCAAAAAATAAGGGCATGTGCCCTTATTTTTATATATAATCAACGTTAGAATTTTCGAGATATTTATCTAATTCTTCTTTATTGATAAACATAAGTATCTCGTCAACAGGATACATTATAGATAGCTTATCTGTAAGCATAAAATATATCCTGTTTTTCCCAGATATATCGTATTTGATTTTGGCTCGTCTGAGCTTTTTTGCAAGCTTAAATATATCAGGGAGAAGTGACATTTTTTCTTTCAGAAATGTCTCATACTCTTTAGAATCGCGATTTTTTATCGCTACCCGTTGTTGAGCATTGAGTCTTCTTATAGTAGCTTCAATGTTAATCATGATTACACCTCCTTTCTTTATAAGGGTTCATATTGTATTATGTCTATATTATCTTATTAAGAATATATACTTTTTAATTATTTTAATATTTTTACATCTTAGAAATAATCTAATACAAATATACTAAAAATAAGGGTAGTAAAATAATTTTCAATTAGATATTCTAATTAAAACTTTAATTAGAAATAAAATACAGTTCAAGTTCCTACCCAATTACCACTATTACTAACTGAGTAGTGAATTTGCAGCGAAGCTTCCCTTAGGAAGCGTAGCGTCCGCAAATTCACACGAAAGCGTAAGCTCAAATACAATATAAATAGTATTCAAATACAAAAGATATGCTAAATTAGAATAAGTAACTCTAGTTAAGACTTCAGAGTTTTAATTAGACTTGGACTAACGGGGAATTTTTAAAGTTTTTGATTCTCAAAAACTTTAAAAGAAATTATCATAAAATCACTATTCTGTATATCATAGTAATATATTAAGAGAAAAACAAACTCATAATAACATATGAAAGGTAATAAGTATTATGGATTATAATACCTATTGTAAAAATGTAATATCATATATAAATAATAATGTACTAAAAAAATATGATTATAGTATCATAAAAACTAAGTCTACTTATACCTATAATGGTATTATAGTTCCAAGAGTTAGTGAGATATTAGATTTATTTGGTGAAAATACAAGAAGCTTATTAATATGGAGTAATAAATTAGGACTTAATGGTGAAAGATATATTAGATATACTAATGATGTAACAAATAAAGGTACATTAGCTCATGAAAGTATAGAAAATTTTCTTATATATGGAAAAGAATTAGATATAAAAACATTAGATCATAATGTAGCATATCAGGTAGAAAATGCATATAATAGTTTCAGAATATGGTGGGATGAAATTAATCAAAATAATAAAGTTAGTATTATTAATATAGAAGAAGAATTAATATGTAAATACTTTGGTGGTAAATATGATTGTTTATTAGATATCAATGGTAAGAAATGGTTAATAGATTTTAAAACAAGTAATTATTTTAATATAAAACAAATATTACAATTAGGAGCATATACATATTTATTGAAAATATGTAAGAATATTGATATAGATGGAATACTAATATTAAAGGTTAGTAAAAATAATATACATTATGAAGAACGAGTATTAGATTTTAGTGTTAATGAACATAGAAAATTTATGAATGAATGTATAAATCACTTCTTATTAATGGTTGCATCATATTATGGGAGAAACAGGATAGAGTATGGATATGAACAACTATTTGGAAAAGACCATTAAGGAGAGTGCATTTGATAAATTCTTATCCATATTAAATGCATATAAAGATATAGAAAATTCAATGAAGTGGTATGATAGGATTAATCCTATATTTTATATAAAAAGAAAGAAAATAAATTCAATACTTATTTCTATGATATCATCTATAAAAGAAATACATGAATTAAATAATAAATTTATAATTGATTTTGAGAGAATGTATATTGTATCTCGTAGTATATATGGAGATAATAATATATCTCTTATTAATTATATAGAAAACAACAATAGATTTTCGTTCTATGCAATGAAGATCTATTATAATGATACAGATTATTTAATAATAGACATCATTTCAGATATGATTAAAGTATATGATTATAATAAAAATAAATGTGTATATAAATTAATAACTGCATATGGAATAGATAAATCATATGTAGATATAATACAAAAAATAAAAAATGGAATAATCATATACTTAGAAAAAATGATACAAAATTAACCAAACTATGGGTTAATATTATATTATTATTCAATAATATAATATCTATTTAAAAATATATAAAATTTAATTGGGGTTATGCATTATGCATAACCCCAAAGTTAATATTTTATTTAATTATGTATTATAAATATGGATATTATTAGGAGGATTTTTATGAATATTGATCAAGATATTAAGCAATATATGAATTATAATATTATACAAAGAGGATTATTTATTGGAGCTTTTATATCAGATTTACACTTTCCTGTAAATAATATAGAACCAATACAACAGTATAAAATATTAAGTGAACAATTTTTAGATAAAATTGTATTAATGCCTAAATTGGATATGGTTGGAATATTAGGAGATATATTTGACCATAAAGTTTTAGCATCATCTGATGCTGTATTATATGCATCAATGTTTATTGGAAGATTGGTAGATATCTGTAGACAAAAGAATACTACATTATTAATCTTACAAGGAACATTATCTCATGATGCAAATCAATTAAAATTATTTTATCATTATATGGATGATCCTAATATAGTAGATGTAAGAATAGTAACATCATTAAAATTTGAAATAATAAAAGGATGTAGAATTTTATGCATACCAGAATTATATAATTTAGATAATAATGTATATCTTCATTATTTATATGGAAGCGGATTTTATGATTTAGCTGTTATGCATGGTACATTTAAAGGAGCTGTATATGGAAATAATAGTGGACAAAGTAGATTATTTACAATAGACGATTTTAATAATTGTAGAGGTCCCATAATAAGTGGTCATGTACATAAACCAAATTGTTATAATGATTACTTTTATTATTGTGGGTCTCCATATGCATGGGGATTTGATGATGATCATAATAAAGGATTTATTTTATTATCATATAATCTGGATACTAGATTACATTATGTGGATTGGGAAAATATTAAATCATTTAAATATAAGACAATTCATATAGATGATATTAAAAATAATGATCCACAATATATGATTGCTTATATAGATAGAATAAAACAAGAACAAGGAATAGATTTTATTAGAATTATATTTGGAAATATTAATAAAACTGAAAGATTGATATTATCAAATAATTATAGAGATAATAAATATGTTAAATTACAATTCCCAGAAACAGAAGACCAAATACATGCAAAACAAAGAGCATCAGAACAAAATGATGAATATAAACAATATTGGTTTTTGACTGATAATAAATTAAGTGATGAAGAAAAATTTTGTATGTATGTAAATCTATTAAAAAATGATGAAACATATATCACTGTAGATGAACTAAAACAAATTTTATATGGAGAATTATAATATATCTAGAAAAAATAGAATTATTGTAAGACATTTTATTATAAAAGGTGGGAATGTCTCTATTAATAATTCGAGGTAATATATGCATAAATTAAAACGACGATTAAGATGTATAGCGTTAATAACTTTTGTTACATTAATATTAGGACTATTAAGCTTAAATGTAGTTTTATTAGTACACATTTTAAGTATATTAAGAGTATAAAAGGAGAATATCACTATGTTATTCTTAGTAAACTATATAGACAAAGCAAAATCTGAAGATAAAGTTGGATATTTTGATACAGGAAATCTTAATTATAAAGATGGAATATTCAATGGATTCATTGAATATATGAAAGATAAGAATTATTATATCAAAGAAATATATAATCCATATAGAAAATTAAATAATGAAGAACTAATTAAACTCACATCTCTTCAATTTGAATTTGCTAATGCTATTCAATCGGCTAAATATTATCCAGATAGTGAATTTAATAATTACATAAGAATTACATATGCTAATTCAAGATTAGCTAATCATAAATTTAGAGACCCCAAAACCAATACTGATAAGATTCATACCTATTCTTGGTGGGGTAATCTAAACCATGATACGTAATTAATCCTATATCTAGAGAATAGGTATTAATTTAAAATAATATCTAAATCAAGACATTTCATTACATTTAAAAATAATGAAAGGTTTAGTATAATGAATATTAAACGAGATCTTAGCAAAAGAAAAAAGAGCATAGCCCCTATTGAAGTGGATATGCCTCGTATTAAAATAGTATATGATATACAGTCATTGGATTTATTTTGTATATATGTGACATCAGATAATTCTTATATTAGAACTTCTCATATGGCTAATATGAAAAGATTATTTGATAGACTAGACATGTCTATATATGAAAAAGATCCAGATAAAATGGAAAGAATTAATTATATACGAAAAGGTTTAGAAGCAAGAATAAAGAAGAAACTAAAAAATAGAGTATTAATTAATAAATATATTAATGGTGGATTAGATAAACCATCTACTTTAAAATATGATGGTATGGAATTATCTACAGAAGAGATAGATTGGATTAATAAAACCATAACAGAGTCTTTAAAGACTGGTTTTATGTATGATTATGTAGATAATTTTATGGATTTATGTACAAGATTTAAATCTAGTGATTATGGTAATAAAACTGCTATAGTAAATGAATTTGAACATCTTATAGATAATGCTAAAATAGACTTAAGAAAAGTAAAAAATGAAGCTCTAAATGATATGGAGTTTACATTAGAGGATGGTCTATTTGAAGAATCTATTACAGATATATATCAAAAAGAAACAAATCCATCACGAAGATTGTTAACTGGAATGCAAGGATTTAATGAAATCACAGGTGGTGGATTAGAATCTGGAAGAGTATATATGCTATTTGGAATGGCTGGAGCTGGAAAATCATTAACCATACTAAATTTAGCATATCAGATAAAGAAATATAATAAGAATTATGAATGTAAAGATAAAACAAAGAAACCATGTATTGTATTATTAACTATGGAAAATACTGTACATGAAACAGTAACACGATTATTTAGTATAATTGCAAATGATAGAATGTTTAATTATTCTGTAGAAGATGTAATTAATAAATTAAGAGTGGATGGAGAATTATATTTAAATGATGATTCTCCAATAAATTTATATATTAAATATAAACCAAATATGTCATGTGATACTACTTATTTATATGATTTATGGGATAAACTTGATGAACGTGGATATGAAATGATTTGTTTATTCCAAGACCATATAAAAAGAATTAGACCAGCTTATATGAGAAATGATATTAGATTAGATTTAGGTGAAGTTATCAATGACTTTAAAGTATTTGCATCTGAAAAAGATATTCCAGTCATATCAGATTCTCATTTAAATAGAGATGGTGCTAGAATAGTAGATAAAGCTAAAACTAAACAAGATATAACTAGATTCTTAGGAAGGTCTAATGTTGGAGAATCTATGTTAATGATAGATAATACAGATTGTGGATTAATTATAAATAAAGAATATGATGTATATGGTAAATTATATATGGTATTCTATAGGCAAAAAATGAGAGATAAATGTACTACTCAAGATTATATTGCTCAACCATTTGTTGCTGGTAGTACTATAAGATTAGTAGAAGATTTCTTTGAAAAAGTTCCATTATTTAAAACTACTTTATATGAAGAGAAAAATTATATTGAAGCTGCAAATAATAGATTAAATGCTGCTAATGGTGGATTTAATATTAGAAGTGTAATAGATGACGACGATGATGATAATATTTATAGTACTAAAAATATAAGTTCAGCTGTACCTAATATTATTGCTAATATGGCTCAATCAAATATGTCTATTCAACAACAATTTAATCAAATATATAGACCACCATTAGAACAAAAGAAAGATATGGTATTAGGAATTACGTTCGATAATGTATAAAGGCAAGGGAGTTTAACTCCCTTGCCATATTTTATGTCCATAAGGATCAGCTTTTTCGTCTACGATTAATTGAGAATTTATTCTATTAATAAATTCATCGTTTGCTGAATATATTCTTCCAAGAATATCTGGAAGGTCTGATGGTAATATTATTTTAACCAATTTAAAATCAAATTCTCTTGGAGATAATATACCATTTAGAATATATATAATAAAATCACATTCTTCTGCTCCATATATATCATATGCAAGTAGATTCGGTCTATATCTATATTTTATAAAATCCTTTTCTGTTAATCTTAATCTTACAGTAATTTGATCTAATTCATCTTGATAATCATAAAGAATATTAGTAATAGCATACTCTGTTCCATTAAGATAATTATGAATAGAATAATTATAGTATGTATTACTATCTGTAGATCTCATAGAAATAAATTGAGCTATATTATAGGTTTTATCAGCAGATGCATTGTAATCGTAAATTATCATATCGTTATTCCTCTACGCCTATAATTATAGGTTTTTCTTTGTTAGACATCTCAAAAGTAATTACAAACTTAGTACCTTTGGGATATTCTCGTCTAGTTATTACAGCTACAGGAGCACAGGAATATAAACAAGTACCAGATTCGTGCTCTGTTGTTCTGGTATTAGGAGTTATTTTTATATCTGTAATATAAAATAAATATCTTGGTACAGCTATTTCTAGATAATTAGCTTTAGTTATAGATCCAACACCTAAATTATCATTACTATTTATCACATTTTTGGAAGATTTTGCAGGAAATGTTTGTTCTTGAGGTTCTGTACTCATAGAAGGAGTTATAGATGGAATCCAAAATTGACCAATATTATTTTCATAAGTTACCTTTTCAGATACTAATACCATATGTTCTGTTAATTCGCCTGACTTCGCTAATGAACTATTAGCCTCATTTACTATTCCACTTTTCATTTTTATACCTGCCCTAACTCAATGATAAATTTTATATATAAGTTTTTAGGAGGGAAAATATATGTATACACCACAAGATGAAATCAATCTGGTTTCCAATCTGATAGATGTACTTGGACTGAATATAAACCCAATAGACAATATTCTTATAAGTCAAGAAACTGGAACACAGTTAATCTTCATGAATAAGAATATTAAAGCGTCTAAAAATATAAACAAACCACCATACATATCAGATAATGATATTTTATTTGAGCCTATTAATAAGAAATCGTTAGGGTTAATGAGTAAATTATTTGGATGGTATTTAGATACAAATATTGGTGAATTAGGCGAAGCAAAAATATTCTATTTTGATGAAAAGAAAGAAAATAGAAATGAAAAACTTGATAAAATATTTCCAAAAGACCCAGAATGCAAATTAGTTGTTGTATTTAAAGATGGAAGAAAATTTGAAACACCATATAGAAGAAATAAAGCATTACTATATTCTGAAGCTATATTAAGATTAGATGGAAGCTTTGAAGGAGAAAACTATTCTATATTTGATTTAGATCCAAATATGCCTTATTAAAGAAGGAGACAAATGAGTATTACATTAACTTATGAGCAAGAATATATTGTTAATGAGGCAGTAAAATGGTTTAATGACAGCCCTGATATGACATTTCAAATAGAAGGACCAGCTGGAACTGGAAAATCTGTAGTATTAGCATCTATAATATCTAGATTAGGTTTAAAAGAAGAAGAGATACTGCCTATGGCCTATACAGGCCAGGCAGTATCTGTAATGAGAATGAAAGGATTAAGAACAGCAGTAACATGCCATTCTGCATTATTTGTATATTTAGAGATTCCATTATTTGATGATTTTGGAAAACCTATAATGGATACTGTACATAATAAACAAAAAACTATAACTCGACAGTTTAATCGAGATGTAAAAGCAGATCATCCAGATTTAAAATTAATTATAGTTGATGAGTGCTATATGATTCCAGAAAGCTTTAGGGAAAATATAGATAATACTAGAGTTAAAGTTATTGCTGCTGGAGATTCTTCTCAATTACCACCTATAGAA
>Ga0310695_10005815_pt1 | contig 21069 bp, 14 predicted proteins | sample RumenRJG_04DNA_FD_203882 | JGI IMG/M metagenome (GOLD analysis project Ga0310695, IMG submission 203882) | Bovine rumen microbial communities from Lethbridge, Alberta, Canada - RJG_04 (v2) (version 2) | ecosystem: Host-associated > Mammals > Digestive system > Stomach > Rumen | place: Canada...
TGGGAAATGTTGCCAATGTGAAAATGTTGCCAGTTCCAATGTTGCCAATTCCCAATCCCACCAGTCTAATCAATTGGCATTGGAAACTGGTATTGGCAATATTTCCACATTGGCAACACTACATACTCGGCACTTCATGGTTAAGTTTGATTTGGAGAAGGGCGGCATTTCTTCGCTCGTCGAGCATGCGACCGGGCGCGAGCTTGTGAAGCAGGGCGGACACGTCCTCGGGCAGTTTTTGCACGAGCGCTTCAGCCGCAACGAGGTGAACCGCTACTCGAAGATCTACAACGAGCGCGAGAAGAACGACGGACTCAGCAAGCCGGGGATGCCGGACGTCGCGCATTCGCCGTATGCCGCGATCACGCCGTCCGGCTGGCGCGCGCACATGAAGCGTTCGCCGCTGGGCGTGGAGGTGGTGATGACGCCCGACGACACGAAGGGCCTCGCCAAGGCGTATGAGATGCGCTTCTCGTTCCCAGACCATCTGCCGTGCGTGGACATCACGTGGCGCGTTGAAGACAAGACGCCCGATCCGATTCCCGAAGGCGGCTGGCTGTGTCTTCCGTTCAACGTGGAGGGGCCATCGTTCCGCGTCGGACGCATCGGCGGCACGATCGACCCCACAAAGGACATCATCTTCGGCGGGAACAAGGACATCCTCTGCGCGGACCGTGCGATTACGGTGCGGAGCGGCCCCGGCGGCGCGGGCGTGGGCGTGGTGTCCGCCGACCTGCCGCTCTGGAGCCTTGGAAGGCCGGGGCTCTGGCGCTACGAGCCGGATTACGTGCCGACGGAGCCGGAGGTGTTCGCAAACCTCTACAACAACCAGTGGAACACGAACTACCCGCTGTGGATTCCCGGCTCGTGGTCGGCCTCGCTGCGTGTCTATCCCGTCGCCCACGGCGCAGACGAGGAGCAGACGGTGTTCACGCCCGCATGGGAGATCCGCCAGCCCGCCGTCGCGGCGTTCGCGGCGGGGAAGACAACAGGCGTACAACAGCAAGGGGGTGGTGTGGCGCTGTCGCGGAAGGGCGTGCGCGTGACGGCGTTTTGTCCCAATCCTGACGGCGCGGGAACCGTGCTGCGCGTGTGGGAGCAGGCTGGCAAGAGCGGCGACATCACGGTTACGTTGCCGCCGGGCATGAAGGCGGCCACGGCACAACCGGTGAACCTGCGCGGCGAAATCGCCGGCGAGCCAATCGCCGTAAAGAACGGCAGTTTCACCTTCGCGCTCGGCGCGTGGGCACCGAAGAGCTTCATCCTTCCCGAAACAAAACACTGAAGGAGCATCAAATGTACGTCATTGCATACGACTTTGGAACGGGCGGCATCAAGGCCTCCCTGTACGGTGCGGACGGCGCGTGCGTGTCGTCTGGCTTCGACGCCTACGAAACGACCTATCCCGCGAGCGGTTTCCACGAGCAGTCCCCCGAGGACTGGTGGCGCGCGACCGTGCGCTCCACGCGTCTCCTCGCCGAACAGGCGGGCGAGGAGAAGATGAAGCGCGTGCGCGCGCTCGGCATCTCCGGACACTCCCTCGGCGTGGTCCCGCTCGACGCGGCGGGCAACCTGCTGCGTCCCACGGTGCCGATCTGGAGCGACTCGCGCGCGGGGGCGGAGGCGCAGTCGTTCTTCCGCGAAGTGCCGGAGGAGGCGTGGTACATGAAGACGGGCAACGGGTTCCCGGCCGCGCTCTACTCCGTGTTCAAGCTCATGTGGTTCCGCGCGCACGAGCCGGAGTGGTTCGGCCGCGCCACGACGGTCCTCGGCACGAAGGATTACATCAACTACCGTCTCTGCGGCGTGCGGGCGACGGATTTCTCCTACGCCTCTGGCACGGGGGTCTACGACCTCGCGGCGCGTCGGTACGACGAGGGGCTGATTGCCGCCTCCGGCCTGCTGCGTGCGCTCTTTCCCGAGATCGTGCCCGCCACGCAGGTGCTCGGTACGCTCACACCGGACGCCGCGCGCGAGCTGGGTCTGCCGCAGGATGTGAAAGTTGTCGCGGGCGGCGTGGACAACTCCTGCATGGCGCTTGGCGCGGGCGCGTGGCGGGAAGGGCGGGCGTACTGCTCGCTCGGGTCGTCGGCGTGGATCGCCGTCTCCTCCGCGAAGCCGCTCCTCGACGTCGCGACGCGTCCCTACGTGTTCGACCACGTGGTGCCGGGACAGTACGCCTCCGCGCTCGCCATCTTCTCGGCGGGGACGTCGCACACGTGGTGTCGCGACGTGCTGTGCGGCGGGATGGACTACGTGGCGATGGACGCCGAGGCGGAGAAGGCCGGACGCGGCGCGCACGACCTCTACTTCAACCCCTCGCTCGCGGGCGGCAGTTCGCTCGATCCAACGCCGGCGTTGCGCGGCGCGTTCGCGAACCTCGACCTCCGGCACACGCGCGGCGACGTGATCCGCGCCGTGATGGAAGGTGTGGCGTTCGGACTGAGGCGCGCGCTCGACGAGTTGGCGCGTCTTGCGCCGGTCGCAGAGCCGCTCACGCTTGTGGGCGGCGGCGCGAACTCGCCGCTGTGGCGCCAGATCTACGCGGACGTCTACGGCCGTCGCGTGACGCGCGCCGCGATCGGGCAGCAGGCGGCCGCGCTTGGCGCTGCGCTCGTGGCGGGCGTGGGCGCGGGCGTGTGGGACGACTTCTCGATCCTCGAAACGATTTCGCGCGCCGACGCGGAGGCCGCGCCGGACGCCGAGTCTGCCGCCGACTACGCCCGCCGCTACGCCCGTTGGGGGCTTTTGACGGACAAATTGGGGGAATGGGCGCAATGACGGGCGTTTTAGTGCGGATTTCCCCCACCCAAAATTTCTCAATTTACCCCCTTGCGTCCCCCTCTCATTTCATGTATACTATTCGGGCTTGTCAAAATTAGGCGCCATTATAGCTCAGTTGGTAGAGCACTTCCTTGGTAAGGAAGAGGTCGGCAGTTCGATTCTGCTTGATGGCTCCATTTGCGACGGGCAAGAAAACACAACTCACAGGAACCCATAAAATGGCAAAAGAAACATTCGATCGCGGCGGCAAGCCGCACGTGAACGTCGGCACCATCGGCCATGTCGACCACGGCAAGACCACGCTGACGGCCGCGATTACGCACGTCCAGGCTCTCAAGGGCCTGTGCGAGGAAATCAAGTACGACCAGGTCGCGAAGGCTTCCGAGTCCGCCGGCCGTCGTGACGCGACGAAGATCCTCACGATCGCCTCGTCCCACGTCGAGTACGCCACGGCGAATCGCCACTACGCGCACGTTGACTGCCCTGGTCACGCTGACTACGTGAAGAACATGATCACGGGCGCGGCGCAGATGGATGGCGCCATCCTCGTGGTGTCCGCCGTTGACGGCGCGATGCCGCAGACGCGCGAGCACGTGCTGCTCGCCCGCCAGGTGGGCGTGCCGAAGATCGTCGTGTTCCTCAACAAGTGCGATCTCGTTGAAGACGCGGAGATGCTCGACCTCGTCGAGATGGAAGTCCGCGAGCTCCTTTCCAAGTACGAGTACGACGGCGACAACGCCCCGGTGATCCGTGGCGCCGCCTATCCGGCCACGCAGGCCGCGTCGGCTGACGATCCTGCCTGCAAGTGCATCGACGAGCTGATGGACGCGCTGGACAGCTACATTCCTGAGCCTGTCCGCGAGCTCGACAAGCCGTTCCTGATGCCGATTGAGGACATCTTCTCGATCGAAGGCCGCGGCACGGTGGTGACGGGCCGCGTCGAGCGTGGCACGATCCACGTCGGCGATGACGTCGAGATCGTCGGCCTCAAGCCGACGGCGAAGACGGCCGTCACGGGCGTCGAGATGTTCCGTAAGCTGCTCGACGAGGGCCGCGCTGGCGACAACATCGGCACGCTGCTCCGTGGCACGAAGAAGGAAGAGGTGGAGCGTGGCCAGGTGCTCGCGAAGCCGGGTTCCATCACGCCGCACACCGAGTTCAACGGCCAGGTCTACGTCCTCACGAAGGACGAGGGCGGCCGCCACACGGCGTTCATGAAGGGTTATCGTCCCCAGTTCTACATCCGCACGACGGACGTGACGGGCGACATCGGCCTGCCGGAAGGCGTTGAGATGGTCATGCCGGGCGACAACGTGTCGATCGACGTCAAGCTGATCGCGCCTGTCGCGCTGGAAGAGAAGATGCGCTTCGCAATCCGCGAAGGCGGCCGCACGGTCGGCGCCGGCACGGTTTCGAAGATCATCAAGTAACAAGCGAAGCGTTCTTCTGTGAGATGCCTGCCCCGAGTTCCGGCCCCTTGTGGTCGGCCGGGGCGACGGGCGGGCTGATTCACTCAAAGAGAACGGAAGGATTTGAAACCATGCCCCGTGATTTGGCTATTCTCGCGTGTACCGAGTGCAAGCGCCGCAACTACACCACGACGCGCAACAAGCGTACGATGACCGAGCGCATCGAGAAGGTGAAGTACTGCCCGTTCGACCGCAAGCGCACCGTGCACAAAGAAGTCAAGTAATCGATTTCCGGTTAGGGTAGTAGCACAATGGCAGTGCAGCGGTCTCCAAAACCGCCTATGGGGGTTCGATTCCCTCCTACCCTGCCAAAACGTTTCTGAGGATGCGATGAAAGAGTTTTTCCTGAAGATCAAGGGCTATCTTACCGATGTGGGCGCCGAGGCGCGCAAGGTCACGTGGCCCACCTCGCGCGAGTGCTATGATTCCACCCTCGTCGTAATCGCCTTCATTTTCATCCTGGCGGTGACGACGCTGGTGTGCGACAAGGTGATCGAGCTCTTCATCCGTTTCGTCCACCTCGGCGCGTGAGGAGGGTTGCGATGAAGAAAGAGTGGTTCGTCCTCCAGACGCTGACCGGGAAGGAGAACAAGGTCAGGGACTCCATCAAGGCCCGTGTGCCGATGGAAGGGATGGAGGACTACGTCGGCGAATGCCAGATTCCCACCGAGAAGGTTACCGAGACGAAGGACGGGAAGAAGCGCATCCTGACGAAGAAGGTGTTTCCGGGCTACGTGCTCGTGCAGCTGGCCCTCTACCAGGAGGGCGGCGGCATCGACAAGGAGACGGGCGCGCGCGCCGTCGTGCCGGAGACGTGGCAGTTCCTGCGCGAGACGCCGGGCGTGATCGGCAGCTGGCTTCAGCAGCGCCCGATGCCGCTCCGTCAGGAAGAGGTGGACGCGATTCTCTCGAACAAGCCGGTGGACGGCGCGTCGAGGCCGCGTCCGAACGTGGAATTTACCGTCGGTCAGACGGTGAAAATCAAGGAGGGTGCCTTCCTGGGACAGGTCGGCACCGTCACAATGGTCGATCCCGACAAGGGCAAGCTGACGGTCGAAGTTCAGATCTTCGGCCGCAAGGCCCCTGTCGACGCGGAATACTGGCAGGTGGAGAAGGTCACCGACGAGGAGATCGCCTCCATGCAGGCTGGCGGTTGACGCGTGTTTTGCGGGTCCGTCTGTACCGGTAGGACGCCGGGAGGGTTCGCGGAAAAAGTAAAAGGCAAGAACAATGGCCAAGAAAGTAAAGGGCGTAGTCAAGCTCCAGATTCCGGCGGGTGCCGCGAATCCTGCGCCGCCGGTGGGTCCCGCCCTCGGTTCGGCAGGCGTCAACATCATGGCGTTCTGCAAGGAGTTCAACGCGAAGACCCAGAAGCAGGCGGGTCTCGTGATCCCCGTGATCATCACGGTGTACCAGGACCGCAGCTTCTCGCTGCAGTTCAAGTCGCCGCCGGCGAGCGTGCTGCTCAAGAAGGAAGCCGGTCTCGCGAAGGGTTCGGGCGTCCCGAACAAGAACAAGGTCGGCAAGGTCACCAAGGCCCAGCTCGCGAAGATCGTCGAGATGAAGAAGGCCGACCTGAACACGACCGACGTCGAGGCGGCGATTCGCATGATCGCCGGCACCGCCCGCAACATGGGCATTGAAGTCGTGGACTGAAAGGAGCGGCAAGATGGCTAAGCACAGCAAGAAGTACAGGGCCGCTCTCAAGGCGGCGCCGAAGAAGCCGGTCTCCGTCGAGGAGGCGATCGCATTCATCAAGAAGCACCCCGGCGCGAAGTTCGACGAGACCGTCGACGTGTCGATGCGCCTTGGCGCGGACACAAAGAAGACCGACACCCCGGTGCGCGGCATCGTGAAGCTTCCGGCCGGTTCGGGCAAGAAGGTCAAGGTGCTCGTGTTCGCGGGCGGCGACCACGCCGAGGAGGCGAAGGCCGCCGGAGCGGATTTCGTGGGCATGGACGACCTCATCGAGAAGGTGATGGGCGGCTGGACGGACTTTGACGTGGCGATTGCCACGGTCGAGGCCATGAAGAGCGTGCGCAAGTGCGCCCGCGTGCTCGGCCCCCGCGGCCTCATGCCGAACCCGAAGACGGGCACGGTGACGGACGATCCCGCCACTGCGGTGAAGGACGCGAAGGCCGGCAAGGTCGACTTCCGCATGGACAAGACGGGCAACTGCTGCGTGATCGCGGGCAAGGTCTCCTTCGAGGCCGACAAGCTCGCCGCGAACGTCAAGGCCGTCATCGAGGCCGTGCAGGCCGCGAAGCCCGCCACCGTGAAGGGCGCGTTCATCCGTTCGCTGACGCTCTCCTCGACGATGGGCGTGGGCGTTCCCTGCATCCTGGATCAGGCCGAGTAAAGGAGCGTGAACCATGAGAATTGAAAAAGTCGCAATCCTGAACGAAGTGGTCGACCGCGTCAAGGCGTCGGACTACTGCTTCATCCTGAACTACGGCGGCGTGTCCGTCGACAAGGTCGCGAAGCTCCGCGCCGCGCTCAAGGCGCATGACTCGCGCCTTCTCGTGGTGAAGAACACCTTCCTCGCGAAGGCCGCCAAGGAGAAGGGCTGGTCCGACGACGTGCAGAAGATGCTCACGGGCCCGACGGCGATCGTCACGGGTTCGGGCGAGGTCACGGCCGTCGCCAAGGACGTCGTGGAATTCGTGGAGGCCTCCGAGGGCCGTGCGTCCGTGAAGGGCGCCGACTACGACGGCAAGATCGTGGACGCCGCGATGGTGGAAGCGCTCTCCAAGGTGCCTGGCAAGGACCAGCTCCGCGCCACGTTGCTCATGCTCCTCAAGGAGCCGGCGACGCGTCTCGCGCGCGTGCTCTCCGAGAAGGCGAAGAAGGAGGGCGGCGAGGCCTAAGATCCGGAGATTCCGGAGAATCCGGAAAGAGTTTCCTTCAGATGAAAAACGCTGAAGGTTGACAAGTAAAAAAGGAAACAGACAATGACGAACGAAGAAATCATCAAGGAACTGTCGGGCAAGACCGTTCTCGAAATCAACGAACTCGTGAAGGCGCTCGAAGAGGCGTGGGGCGTTTCCGCCGCCGCCGCCGTCGCCGTGGCCGGCCCTGCCGCCGCTGCCGCTCCCGCCGAGGAGAAGACGGAGTTCGACGTGGTCCTCAAGGCCGCCGGTGCGAACAAGATCGCGGTCATCAAGGAAGTGCGCGCGATCACGGGCCTGGGCCTCAAGGACGCCAAGGACATGGTCGAGGGCGCGCCCAAGACGGTCAAGGAAGGCGCCACGAAGGAAGACGCCGAGAAGATCGCCGAGCAGCTCAAGAAGGCTGGCGCCGAGGTCGAGATCAAGTAAGCGGGACTCGTTCCGCATTGCAAAGGGCGCGGTCTGCTTTCGGACCGCGCCTTTTGTTTGCGGGCGGCCGCATCTCCGGCGGTTTTTTTGGTATACTATGCCGCAAAGGAGAAGTGGTTTTCCATGTTGAAGAAGGTAAAAGACGCCTGCACCTTCTGCGCTGAGGGGTGCTGGCAGGTCAATCTCGGCGCGTGCGGGTTCCTGCGTCGTGCCGGTGTGCAGGTTCTCCGCTTCGCCACGACCACGCTCAAGAGCTTCACGGAACATCGCTGCGGCCTTCATGCGGGCGGGCTTACCTACTTCACGATTCTCGGCTTCGTGCCCGTCATCTGCATGCTGATGGTGTGCGCCAAGGCATGCGGCGTGGGCAATCTGGCCCGCGAGCAGATCAACCAGCAGATCGACGGCTTCATCTCGCAGGTCGAGGCGGGGCAGAAGGAGGCCGCCGACGCCGCGGCCGCCGCCCCCCGCGAGGCGGATGCCGCCGCGCAGGCGATTGTGGACGACAAGGTCAAGCTGGCCAACTTCAAGGCCGAGGCGAAAAAGGACCTCGCCCAGAAGGGGCGCCAGTTCTCGAACGAGATGTTCGACCAGATCGACAAGGTCAATCTCTCCACCCTGGGGTGGATCGGGTTCGCCATGCTGATGTGGACGGTCGTCTCCACGTTGGGACAGGTGGAGACGACCATGAACGAGATCTGGTACGTCAGGAAGGGCAGAGCCATCTGGCGGAAGTTCGTGGTCTATCTCGTCATCGTCATTGCGCTCCCGGTGTTCCTGTCGCTGGCGATGTCGCTGCCGATCATCCGCGTGGCCAAGGTCGCCCTCGATGCGACGCTCGGCGCCACGAGCTACACGCGGTGGGTGGGCGATTCCCTCGTGAACCTCCTCACGTCGCGCCTGTTTGGCTTCTTCATCACCTTGTTCTTCGCCTCGCTGGCGTTCGCCGTGCTGCTCAAGGTGATGCCGAACCGGCATGTCAGCTTCCGCTCGTCGTTCCGCGCCGGCATCTTCACGGCGTTGCTGGTGGGCGGCTGGATGAAGCTCTGCACGACGGCCGGCGTGGGCATCTCCAAGGTCAGCGCCATGTACGGGTCGTTTGCGGTCCTGCCGATCTTTCTTGCCTGGATTTACATGAGCTGGCAGCTGGTGCTGCTGGGAAGTTGCATGTCCTATGCGTTTGAGTGTGTACATCGTGGCAGCCCTGAGCTGCCTGGCGACTGAGGCCGCCCCTCGGTTCACGGATCCCGTCTGGCGACCCGACCTCGGGCTCGCCCTGCCGGGTCTTGCCGACGCCACGGCGCGGCCGCTCGGCATGCCAAAGGCGGAAGGCTACATCGTGACCTCCGCGAAGGGGGCGCGCCGCCTGGAAGACCGCTTCGACGTGTACGACCTGTGGGCGGCCGCCACGCTGCGCGGGCGCTGGTCGGACCCGGAAGGCAACCAGCTGCAGATAGCCCGCCTCTTCGCGCGTCCGCCCATCGACCCGCCCGGCACCGTCCGCACGCGGCGCGACTTTTACGACGCCTTGGCGCGCCAGGCGATCGACCCCAAGCGGCTTGACCTGCGCGACGAGGCGGCTCAGGCCATCGCCCCGATCGACGTCGGGGAGCCCGTGAGACCCCGCAGGTCACGTCGGCAGAACCTGACGGACATCGTCTACTACCCCTCCACGAACGACCACGCGCTCGTGTGCGCCTTCCGTCCGCGCACGCCGGAGCGCAAGGAGTCGACCGACTGGTACCTCGCCTCCCTCGTGGCCGAGCCCGACGCCGACATGGGCGAGGTGCGCGCGTGGTTCGACGAGGCGTTCCTCGACAAGATCTCAATCCCGGCCGCGCGCGCGCGGCCCGAGCCCGCCGTTGCCGTGATGCCGCCGGCCGGAGCGACGGAATGGGAGCTGCTGTGGCGCGACGTGCGCGGCAACGTGGTGAACTACGACGACTGGCACTGTGCCTCCGCAGAGGACGTGCTCGTGGTCGACAACCTCGACCCTGCGCCGCGCGGTTCCTTTGTCGCGGCGCTCACGAACAGTCTGCCCATCCTGCGCCGCGCATACGCGCGCTGCGTGCCGAGCGCGCTGTCGGCCACGAACCAGACGGCCATCGTGCGCGTGTTCCGGAGCCGCGAGGAATACCTCGCCTACGTGGGCATCGGGCAGAAATGGACCTCCGCCCTCTGGAGCCCGGCTCACCGTGAGCTGGTGCTCTACCTCCCCGAAACCAGCACCGACCAGTTGCTCCAGACCGTCTGGCACGAGGCGTTCCACCAGTATCTCGCATACGCCAGTTCGATGATCGACAGCTCCCCGTGGTTCAACGAGGGGCACGCCGAGCTGTTCGAGCACGCGCGCATCGGGCGCGGCGGCGCCATCGAGTTCGAGCGCGACCTCAAGGCGGTGGCCTACGTGAAGGAATACGCCGCCGAGCTCGCGCAGACCATCCCCGCCGTGCTGGAGATGGACTATGCGGCGTTCTACGACGGTACGCAGGAGGAAATCTCCGCCAAGTACCGCCTCGCGTGGTCGATCGCCTACTTCCTGGAGGTGGGCGCGCCCAAGGTGCGGATGCAGCCGTTCAAGAACCTGCGCAAGGACTACCTGAAGGCGCTCGTGCGCACGCGATCCATGCACGAGGCGACGGCGGAGGTGCTGGACGACGATGCGCGCGAGGACTTCATCGACGCCTGGCTGGACTTCTGGAAAAAGCAATGAGCGGCTACGTCGGACGCCTCGCGCCAAGCCCCACGGGGGCGCTGCACCTCGGCAACGCGCGCACGTTCATGGTCGCCTGGCTGCGCGCGCGCGCCTGCGGCGGGAAGGTCGTGTTCCGCATGGAGGACCTCGACCACCCCCGCGACAAGCCCGGCGCGGCCGCGTCCGCCGTGGAAGACCTCCGCTGGCTCGGCTTCGACTGGGACGAGGAGTACGTGCAGTCGGAACGTCGCGCCGTCTACCGCGCAGCCCTCGCCCGGCTCGACGCCTACCCTTGCGTCTGCAGCCGCAAGGACGTCGCCTGCGCGCAGTCCGCGCCGCACGCGGGCGAGCAGCTGTTCTACCCCGGCACCTGTCGCGGACGCTTCGCCTCCTGGGACGCGGCGGCGGCGGCCTGCGCCCCGCGCACGCCGTGCTGGCGCTTCCGCGTGCCAGAAGGGACGGTCGTGCGGTTCGACGACGTCTTTGCCGGCGCGTACGAGCAGGACGTCTCGCGCACGCTCGGCGACTTCCCGCTCGCACGCGATCCCGACGGCGCGGGGTACACGCTCGCCGCCACGGTGGACGACCTGGCCATGGGCGTGACGGAGGTCGTGCGGGGCGACGACCTCCTCCCCGCGACCCCGCCGCAGATTCTCGTGGCGCGCCAGCTGGGGCGCACGCCGCCCGCCTACTGCCACGTGCCGCTCGTCGTGGGGCCAGACGGACTCCGCCTCGCGAAACGCCACGGCGATACGCGCCTTGCGTCCTTCCGCGCGGCGGGCGTCGCCCCGGAGACGGTCGTGGGATGGCTCGCCTACACGTGCGGATGGAACGCAAAAAGAACGCCGACCAGGCTGCGGAGCCTGGTCGGACGAAGTCCGCTTGAGACGATTCCGCGCGAGGCGGCCGTCTGGAACGGATCCTTTACTTGACCGTGATCACGCTGTTGAGCGTGCCATGGTCGTTCTGCACGAAATCCCGGTTCTCCGGATCGGCGCACCACGTGCCGTCGATCACGAACTTGTACTGGTACGTGCCGGGAGCCAGCTTGACGGTGGCCGCGTAGACGCCGCCGCTCTTCTTTTCCAGCATCTTCTTGCCGGCCGGGTCCCAGTTGTTGAACGATCCGGCGAGGTAGACCGACTTGCCGGCCTCGGCGTGCACGGTGAACGTGACCGACTTCTCGCCGGACTTGGCGGCCTTGGGGGCTGCCTTCTTGACCGTTGTGCGGGTTTTCGTTGCCGTGACGGTCTTCACGGCAGGCTTGCTCTTGATCTTCATGTCTGATTTCATCTCCTTGCTCTTGAAGCTCGCTCACGCTTGAGTCCACCCCAAAAAGCGGTCGTATATTCTACCTCATCTTCGCGCAGCCGTCAAGGGGGCAGATTCCGGATTTTCCGGATTTTCCGGACTATCCGGACTATCCGGATTATCCGGTTTTTCCGGGGCTCCGCATGTCACCGAAATTTCTCAAAATCGCCACTTGACCTGGGGCGGATAAAAATGCTAAATTAATGCCGATGCTTGGAGAGGAAGTATCTTCAGGCGGTGGTGTTTTTCCCATTGAAGGAGTTCAAAATGGCCTTGAAAACATGGTTTGGTTTTGGCGTCGCGGCGGTTGCCGCGGCAACGGCAACCCTTCCGCTCGCGGGGCGCGCGGACGAGACGAAGACGTCGACGGCGGCGCTGAAGCACCGCTGGACGTTCAACACCGACCTGAAGGACTCGGTGACGGGGTACGCGGCCCAGAAGATCGGCGCGAACGTCGCCGTCGCGGACGGCGTCGTGAAGATGACCGGCGCAGGCAACAGCACCGGTTCTCTCAACCTCGGCATGGACGTCATGCCGCCCGGTGCCGCCACAATCGAAATTTGGGCCAAGCAGACTGCCACCAAGAACTACTCCCGCATCTTTGACTACGGCCCGAACAACCAGAACTATTTCACGATGAGCTGGTCAACCGGCACGGACATCAACAAGGACCTCCAGGAAATCAAGCATGCCAACGCCGCGATCCTGCGCGCGGACAACACGCTCTACCCGTATACGCTCGGCACGCAATACCACATTTCTGTCGTCTTCACGCCGAAGGCCGACGGCTCGTGCGACGTCCGCTGGGCGAAGCGTAACGTAACGACGGGCGCGATTGAGAAATCCGGTTCCAAGAACGCCCCGAACTGGGCGCTCGGCGCGTTGTACCGGCCTTACTTCTACCTCGGCCACTCGCAATACTCCGGCGACCACGACGCCAACGCGGAATACGACGAAGTGCGCATCTGGGACGGCGCGCTCACCGACGCGCAGCTCAACGCGAACGCGGCGTCTGGCCCGGACGCCCTGCCGGAGACGGTCGCCGTCGCGCCGGCCGTTGACAACGCCTACGTCCACCTGCGCCAGCGCTGGAGCTTCAGCGGCAACTACAACAACGCGCTCCCCGGCCGTCCCGCCGCTGCGGGCAAGGGGCCGAAGCTCGCCTGGGCGGACAGCAACACGGCCATCCAGATGAGCGGCACGGCGAACCTGATAAAGGACAGCAAGAACGGCGGCTACGTGGAGCTTGGCACCGGCGGCAACATCCTGCCCACCGACAGCATGACGATCGAAATCTGGGCGACGCCGACCGCCGCCAAGAACTGGGCGCGTGTGTTCGACATGGGCGGCGGCCAAACGGACGGCATCCTCCTCAGCTGGGTGCGCGGCACAAACACCGGACAGGACTCCTTCCAGGTCAAGAGGGGCGGCTCCACCATCCTTTCCATCAACGATTCGTTCGGCGGTTTTGCGCTCAACACGAAGTGGCACATCGCGGTGTCGTACCGCGACATGGGCAACGGCGACACGATGGTCCACTGGACGAAGCGCAACGCCTCGACGGGTCGCATCGTCCGCAACCGTTGGTCGATCGTGAAGGGCTGGACGATCGCGGAACTCCGCACCTACACGCTCAACATCGGCCACTCGTTCTACGAGAGCGACATCGACGCGAACGCGAAGTACGACGAAGTGCGTATCTGGAACGGCGCGCTTTCCGACGCAACGCTCGCCGAGAGCGCGAAGCTCGGCCCCGACACGCTCCCGGGCGTCGTCCGCCTCTACGAGCCGCCGCGCACGGTGTGCGTGGCGGAGAAGACGGCTGACAGCGTGACGCTCGCGTTCGGCAACCCGAACGGGCGCAGCCACGCGCTCTTCCTCGCGAGCGGCGCGACGGACGGCGATGACGACAAGTACGCCTGGGACAGCTTCGAGAAGGTCGCCGACATCGCCGACGGACAGGAGACGTACACCTATACCGTTCCCGCCGCGCTGCGCGACGGGCGTCCGCTCCGCTTCTTCCTCCTCCAGACGACGGGCCTCGCCATGGCGAAGGAGCTCGACAAGGTCCACTCCACCGGCGCACAGTGGGTGAACGCCGATCTCGTCCCCGACGGCCGCACCGTCACGGACTTCCGCTTCGGCAACGTCACGTATGTTGCTTCGACAGCCTTCTTCGGCCAGAACTGGACCGGCAGCCGCTACCTCTTCAACATGCAGGGCGACAAGTTCAACTTCCACGCAAGCGGCTCTGCCTTCGGCGCAAAGCCCGCGCTCAACACCAACTACCGCTTCATCGTCGATGACGACAACCGCGTGAGTCTCTTCACCGAAGGAGTGGAAACGCGCGTGGGGCCTTCAAACACGCGCAGTGTTGACGGCAACAACCCGATGGGCATTTTCGCCTGCAACAACAACGCCAACTTTGCCACGTTCGACTTCTACCGCATGAAGATCGCGAACGGCGGATGGTACGATCCGTACCAGATGCAGCGCGACTACATCCCCGCGCTCGACGCGAACGACGTGCCGGGCCTCTACGACCAGGTGAACGACACGTTCCAGCCGAGCGCGACGGCGACGGCGCTCGTCGCCGGCACGGAACGGGACGCCGCGCGCTTCGGGCGCGTGACGGACACGACCCCGACGTTCCGTTTCCTCCCAACCGTCACCGTGACGGAGCAGACAGCCACCACCGCCACGCTCGCGTTCGGCACAATCCCCGAGACGGCGACGAACAACCTCTATCTCGCATACGGCGCGACGGACGGCGGCGCGGACAAGAACGCGTGGACGAACTTCGAGGACCTGGGCACAATCGCCCCGGAAACGGTCACGACGAACGTGACGCTCCCCGCCGCGCTCCAGGCGACGGGACTCAAGTACCGCTTCTTCCTGATGAAGACCACCGACCTCCCCTACGCGAGCGAAGTGGCGAGCCTCATCTCCACCGGCGGGCAGACCGTGCGCCTCGGCTACATCCCCGACATCAACACGACGTTCGACTTCCACATCGGCGGGCTTACGTACGCCAACGGTACAACACTCTTCGGCCAGTCCTGGCAGGGCGCCGCGTTCATGATTGATGTCCAGAGCGACAAGTACTACTGGCATGGCAGGGGCACGGCTCTCGATCCGTCACCCACGACGTCAGATTCCTATCGCTTCCAGATGACTGACGAAGACATCATTAAGATCGACCATGGCGGTTCCCGCAAAACATACGCAGTTGAGCGCAAGCCAAATCCGATACTTGACCTTGCCGTGTTCGGCACGTGGTCCGTCACGAAGGGATCGAAATACACTTTCAACTCCCTGTCGCTGAAGGACGCCGGCTTGGTCGTGCGCGACCTCGTGCCCGTCGTCAAGGCGAACGGCAAGGGCGCGCTCTTCGACCAGGCGAACGGCATCCTCTACTCGAACGAGCTTGAATCTAGCGGAGACTTCACGCATGGCGCCACGCTCACGCGCACGGGCTGGGTGCAGGACTCGACGGAGAGCCTCAACTCCTTCGCGGCGGCGGACGCCGGAAGGGCGGCGACGGCGCACTGGATCGGCGGCGGCGACGTGACGGACCTTGCCGACCCCGCCAACTGGAAGTGCTGGGACGCGACAGGCGCGGAACTGCCCGCGACGACGCTTCCCGACTCGGACACGGCTGTTGATATCGACGGCGCGGCGTCGTTCTCGTTCCCCGTCGGCGCCACGCCGTCGTGGGCCTCGATCACGTTCGGCGCGCGCACAGGTCGCGTGACGCTCACGGCGGACTGCGACTGGCGCGGACTTGGCACGGTAAACGTCGTGAGCGATACGGTCATCGACCTGAACGGACACACGCTCTACCTCGACAACGTCGCGGGCGACGGCAGCGTGAAGATTACGGACTCGATCCTCGAGCGCGCGAACCTCATCACGAACGGCAGCTTCGAGAACTTCGACGGAACGTTCTCCGGCACATACGCCTACTTCACCGTCGGCGGGTTCCAGCCGACCGGATGGAATGGCACGACGTCGTGCGGCCTTACGGTGAACAACACGACTTGGGTGGCCAACCAGACGATTGATGGGCGGTACGTCTGCTGGCTTCAGAACGCTGCGAGCATCGAGCAGACGTTCACTGCGCCGGAGGCGGGCGAATACACGCTCACGTTCAAGCTCGCCGGGCGTCCCAATCTCGCAGGCGCAAAGTTGACCGTCGCTTTTGACGATACGATTGTGCGGACATGGGGTGCGGTGAACGATCCCGTGTTCGCGGAACAGACCGTCACGCTCAACCTGACGGCGGGGACGCACACGCTCACGTTCCAGGGCTACTACCTTGGTTCGGACTCGTCGTCGCTGATCGACGATGTGAAGCTCGTGAAGAACGGCGTCACGGCCGGCGAGCTGTACATCGACGTGCCGTCCGGCGAGACGAAGAACAACACGGCATTCACCATCGAGGGCGTGGTGAAGTTCGTCAAGACCGGCGCGGGCACGTTCACTGCGAAGAACTACCTCAGGAACTCCGGCGGCACTGTGGTGAACGCGGGAACGCTTGCGATGGGCGCAGCCTCGCTTGTCCCCCTCAAGTACCCGATCCAAGTCGTGAACGGCGCGACGTTTGACATGGCCGGCCAAGGCAACTGCCCGGTGGTGACGATGGAGGGCACCGGACCCGACGGCAACGGATGCCTGCGCAACTCTGGCGGCAGCATCGGCAACGGCATCGCGCAGATAGCCGGAATCATCCTGACGGGCGACGCCACGGCGTATTCGTCGAACGGAGACTTCGGCCTCCTCAACAGCGGCTACGCGGCGACGGACTTCAACATGAACGGCCACACCCTCACGATCAACGTCCCGACGGGCAAGTACTTCTGGATATGCAACGCCGTGAGTTCGTGCGAAGGCCTGATCCACGTGACGAACGGAAGTCTGTATTTCCACAACAGCACCGTCAACCTGCCTAATGTCGACGTGATCATCGACGGCGTGAATTCGAAGGTCGAGGTGCCGGCCGTTAACGTCTATCTGCGTGACCTCGTGATGGACGGCGGCTCCACCTATGTGCAGACGAGCAACAGACTGCACGTGAGGAATCTCACCTTCAACGACGCCACGAAGGTTTCCTCCTCGGTCAGCTGGATCTACATCGCGGACACGTTCACCGTCTCCAACGAGACCACGAAAATCACCTGCCCTGCGCCGATTACCGGAAACGGCACGTATCCGAAGCTCGTGAAGTACGGCGCGGCCGATTTCCACATCACGAACAACCACACCGACCAGCAGATGCACAACGGCGCGGAGATCTTCGGCGGTACGGTGATCATGGACTCCACGGCCTCGACGTTCAATCCCTCGATCGCCATCTCATCGCAGGCCGTTCCAGTGACGATCCACGCGGGCGGCACGCTCGACATGCGCAAGTGCGCAAACCCGGTGAAGTTCACCTCGCTTGACGTGGAGGAGGGCGGTTCGATCCTCTCAGTGTCGACGAACATCATCCAGTTCACGACCGACGTCGCGTTCTCGCGGCCGTGTCCGTTCTCGTTCGCGGGCACGCTCAGCTTCCTCGGCCGGGCGGCGTTCGACCTCACGGGCATGGCGGCGCCGGAGGGCGACGCGAACATCACGCTGCTCACGGCCGGCATGATCTCCGGCCTCGACGCCTCGAAGATCGACGTGATTGGCTGCCCGGCGGGCTACACGCTCGTCGTGAATGCAGCGAGCATTGTCCTCACCAAGGATCCGTCTTCCATCGTCACGGCGCCGGAGATCAAGATATTCACGCTTGGCGGCACCTACGTCTATGGCAGTGCGTACTGCTTCCGCGGACCGCTCGCGCAGTCGCTCTTCGCCGAAGGCTGGAACGTGAAGATGACTGGCTGGCGCACGGCGAACGGGAACAACCTGTGCGCGAACACGGATGCGTGGAAGTGCCACGCGGGTGTAGTCGATCTCGCGATCAAGACGTCCGCCACGCGCGCCGGCGTGCTCGAAGGCCTCGAGACGTACTGCGCGGCGGCGAACTATCCCGACTTCACCATCTTCCTGTGCGGCGACAAGGACGTCGCCGACGGCGTTGCGGACGCGACGGTGCTTGCCAACTACAAGGAGGCCGTGACGCGCATCAAGGCCGCGCTTCCGATGACGACCGTGATCGCCTGCACGATCCCCGGCGGCTCGGCGGCGCTCAACGCCGACATCGCCTCGTGGTGCGGCACGGAAGCGGACGTGGAGTGCGTTGACATCGCATCGCTCATCACCGCCTCGCAGACCTCAACGGAGTGCGAGGCCGTGGCCGCCGCGATCAAGGCGAAGCTGATGACGCTCGCGACGGCGAACGGCAAGAATACGCCGTCCTCGTGGACGCCTCCGGCAGTCGTCCTCGACGCGACGAACAACGTCCCGGCGGCGTACCTCGACGGCTTCACGCGCGTGCGCACCATCGAGCCGACGGACACCACCGCGTATGCGCAGAACCTCTATGCGATCCCCTACACCTACGCGCCGCCGATGCAGGAGACGGGCATCGAGAAGGTGGGCTACTACATCGAGCTCGTGCGCCGCGACACCGGCGCGCTGCAGGCGATGTGGATAGACATGGACGCCCCCGGGCCCAACTGGGCGGACGTGGCGCTTCCCGTCACCGTCGCGCAGAAGAAGCAGCAGACCGTGACGAAGCTCCACGTGTGGAGCAACTTCGGCGGCGTGAAGCAGGTCGCGGCGGACAACGATTCCGTCGAGGGCTACATCGAGTTCAACTGCCAGAACTACGGCGGAACCGAAAGGACGGGCGACGTGATCGCGGAGCCCTGGACTGGCGACGTACTCGGCTTCAATGACACGTTCAGCACGTCCGGCAACTTCGCCTGCTTCCAGCTGATGCGCAAGTTCGCAGAACCGGACGGCGTGCTGCCGGCGGAAATCCTCTTTGCCTACAACCGCTGGGGCGGCGCTGACTCCTGCGCATTCGGCATGGGCACGCTCGCCAACTACGGCAACCACGGACAAACGAGCAAAGTGCTTGACTGGACATTTATGGACAAGGCCGGCAGCGCCGACATGGCGAACATCTCGGGTGCGGCGTACTCGTACGTCCGCGTCGAGTTCTGGCTGAAGTACGGCGAAACCGTGTCCGACCGCTCCGCCATTGCGAACTTCATCTGGACCGGCGCGACGGACTCGACGTTCAATACCGTCGGCAACTGGGCGAAGGACGGTGCGGCGGCGACAAGCCTCGCCAATGCGTCGATCCTCGTGCCGTCCGGCGCGACGCAGGCGTTCACGTACATCGGGTGGGATCCGATCTCGCTCACCACCACGCGCCTCATGGTTGACGGCGCGGCGTCGTTCAACGACGTGGGCGGCTTCTACCTTGGAAATCTCGACATCGGCGCGACGGGCAGAGTCACGTACGACCCGACGAAGTTCACGTTCCGTCTCATCGGCGCGCCCGTATTTGCGTCCGGCGCGAAGATCGCGCTCGACGCGAAGTACGCCGCGAACACGAAGGGACGCTTCCTGCTGATGACGTGGGACAACGGCACGGCGGCGTTCGCCGGCGACCCCACGGCGGTCTTCGATACGGCGAGCGCGCGCGGCAACAACCCGAAGGTGTGGGTGGAGACGCTGGCCTCCGGCGCGGGCCGCCTCTGGCTCGACCTCGACTACGGCGCGCCTAAGACGCGCGTGAACGTACTGCCCGTGGGCGACTCCATCACGCACGGCGGCGCGTACGGCAACTGGCGCACGGGTCTCATGAAGAAGCTCGCCGCCGCCGGATACGAGCCGATCGCGAAGGGCCACCGCTACGACCAGAGCGCCGACATCTGCGGCGCGGCGATGCCCGACGAGTGGATCAGCCACTCCGGCATCGGCGGGCAGCGCCTCATCTCGAACGGCGGCGGCGGCACGATCGACGCCATCGAGAACTTCCTCGACCAGGCGGGCGACGTGGACTTCGTCCTCGTCAAGCTTGGCACGAACGACATCAACGGCAACACCCAGACGCCCAGTACGCTTTTCCCCGCGTGGAGCAACCTCGTGATGAAGGTAATCACGCAGAAGCCGACGGCGAAGTTCATCGCGGGCGCGGTTGTTGACATCGCCGACGCCGCGAAGAACGCGAAGGTCGTCACCTACAACACGATGATGCGCGAGGCGATCGAGGGCGGCATGTTCCCGGCGAAGCGCGTGTACTTCGCGGACCTCTACACGCCGTGCTACCGCTACGACCAGAACGGCACGTACATCACCGGCAGCTTCCAGAGCGCGACCGATCTCCATCCCGACTGGCCGGGCGAGGACAAGATGGCGGACGTCTATTGCAAGGCGATCACGGACGCGCTCGCGGACGATCCCGACTTCACGCCGGGACAGGTCGAGGCGAACATCCCGACCACGACCGGCGCGGAGAACAACGTGCCCGCCGCGTACCTCGCAGGCTTCACGCGAGCCCGCGTCTTCGACGTCGCGGCGCATAACAGGACGCCGCTCGCCAAGAACGGATTCGTCCCCTACGACGACATCGGCGAGACCGGCGCGGCGACGGAGAATGTCGGACGCGTGGGCTACTACATCGAGATCAGGCGCAAGGACGACGGGGTGCATCAGTACCACAACCTCACGCGCTGGCTGTGGGTGTCGATGGACGCCTTCGGCGACAGGTCGATCGACACGCTCGGCGTGCCGATCATCCCGGCCAAGATGTACCAAGGGCCCGCGGCGCACCTCAAGATCGCGAGCAACATGCCCGGCATCGAGCCGACGGCGGCGACGGGCGACGGCGCGGACGGCTGGATCGAGTTCTGGACGCATTCCTACGGCAACGGCGCAAGCGGAGTCGCGGGAGCGCCCGCCAAGACCTGGGGCTTCGACTGGAACGACCTTTGCAGCTTTGACGGCATCGGACACGGCTCGATGCAGGTTCACCGCCTCACGCCCGGCGAGCGCAATCCGGCGCAGGTGCTGTTCGCGTTCAGCGATTGGAGTGGGGGAACGAGCGGATATGCGTTCGGCCTCGGCAACATGTCGTACCAGTCGCTCGGATCGATGGACTGGACGTTCGCCTATGACACGAGCAAGTTTGGCGGCAGCGCCCGGTTGACAGTCGACGCCTACGAGATCGTGAAGATCGAAATCTGGACGACGCCCGGCACGGTTGACATGACCGCGCGCTGGACGGGCAACGGCGACGGCACGACGTTGACGAGCGCGGCGAACTGGGAGTGCCGCGACGCGGCGGGCAACGTGGTCGAGAACGCCGTTCCGAACGAGCACACGACCGTCATCATCGACGGCACGACTTCGTTCAACGTGCCCGAAGGCACGGAGATGAACTGGAAGGGCGTGCAGATCGGCGAGGACGTCCACAAGGCGACGCAGATGGGCTACATCAAGTACGCGGGTCGCTCGGCGATGGGCAACGACAACTGGAAGAACGTCCTGCTCAAGCACTACATGACGCAGGGCGTTGGCGACCTCACGGAACTCAACGCCTACGGCG
>Ga0310695_10005817_pt1 | contig 21066 bp, 38 predicted proteins | sample RumenRJG_04DNA_FD_203882 | JGI IMG/M metagenome (GOLD analysis project Ga0310695, IMG submission 203882) | Bovine rumen microbial communities from Lethbridge, Alberta, Canada - RJG_04 (v2) (version 2) | ecosystem: Host-associated > Mammals > Digestive system > Stomach > Rumen | place: Canada...
ACAATCGGTTCAACAGCCTATTCAACAGCCTATTCAGCAACCTATTCAACAGAATTATCCGGCGCAGATGAATGTTGCACAACCTCAGATACAGAACGGGGGCTTTGTCATAGTGCAGGACGAAAGCGAGATAGCAAGATACCCCGTGGCACATGGAAATATAGTTACATTCAGGATAGAGAATCAGCCTGTAGTAATAGAAAAGAGTTTAGGCTACTCTCAGTTCGATACTCCGCATTATGAGAGATACAGACTGATTAAAGAGGATATGCCAATACCTGAAGCAAAGGAATACATCTTAAAGAACGATTTTCAAACCGCTTTTGATGGCTTAAAGAGTGAGATTGACGATTTGAAATTGCAAATCGGTACATTTAGTTCCAAAACCGAGAAAGCAACCACAAGAAAGAAAGAGGTGGAAGCATGAGCGATCCGTTCGGAAGTTTGCAAAATATGTTAGGTCAGTTTCGGGGGTTTATGGGTAATCCTATGGGGTATATAGCACAAAAGAACATGGGAATACCGCAGGAATACATGAATAATCCTGATGAAGCCATCCAATATTTGATGAATACAGGGAAATTGACACAACAGCAATATAACGAATTAAACAAAACAGCTAAACAGATACAGAACAATCCGATGTTCAAACAGTTTTTCAAATAAGTATGTAAAGCGCATTACATAAATAACTATTAACTGATTATCCGCTATAGAGGGTAATCACTGACCGCTAAAAGTTAGCGGAGAAAGAGAGGTAAAAATGGCTTTCAGTACGAATGAGGGCATGGTCATGCCTGTAGCACCTGCCTATGGTGGTGGCTATGGTGGAGGTCTCGGTGGCTTTGGTGGCGATTGGAGCGGTCTTATCATTCTGTTTCTTATCTGTTCCATGTGGGGCTTTGGTGGCTTCGGTATGGGTGGATTTGGCGGTATGAATGGCGGTCTTGGGATAGACTTCCCTTGGCTTATGAACGGACAGAGCCGTATCACAGATAACGTGAACGCTAATACCAATGCCGGATTCTATCAGGCGGCTACACAGAGCGCAATCAACGGCATTCAGAACAGCATTACAAGCGGTTTTGGTGATGTTCAGCTTGGCATAGCAGGGATAAATCAGTCTATCTGTCAGACAGGCAATGGCATTGTAAGTGCCGTAACAGGCGCACAGAACGCTTTGGCACAGCAGATGTACTCTAATCAGCTTGCCGATTTGGAACGCTCATATAATGCACAGACGGCTTCTACACAGGGTATGAACGCTTTACAGTCACAGCTTGCAAACTGCTGTTGTGAGAACAGAAGTGCAATCATGCAGACACAGAACGTAATAGCGACAGAAGCTTGTGCTACAAGGGCTAATTCAACAGCAAACACACAGGCTATACTTGATAAGCTCTGTGCGCTCGAATTAGACGGTTACAAGCGTGAGAACGATAATCTCCGTCAACAGCTTAATATGGCTTCTCTTGCGGCTTCACAGAACGCACAGACAGCACAGATAGAAGCAGGACAGAGAGCACTTGCTAATGAAGTGGAACAGTACGTTGCACCCAATCCGAAACCTGCCTATATCGTAAGTTCGCCTTATTGTTGCAATCAGAATTATAACTGTGGTTGCGGAGTAGCGTGAGGAGGTGGCGAGTATGGCACTTTATATAAATAATGCCGAACAGACCATCAATCCAAACGAGAGCATAGTGTTTTATGATGCTACACCTTGTACAAGAGGGCTTGTAAAGCATCGTGAGGGAACAGGGAGTTTCCTGTTAAGCGGATTTGTACCTTTTAGTTCATGCGGATGTAGGGCTAGATCGGCAGAATATCTCATCAGCTTTGGGGCAAATGTGGCTATCCCTACAGATGGCACTATAGAAGAAATACAGGTCGCAATCGAGATAGACGGTGCTACAATTCCGGCTTCACTTATGAGAAGCACTCCTGCCGCTGTAGAAGAGTTTGATTCCATCTCACGGACTATCAATGCTGATGTGTGGCGTGGATGCTGTGAGGCAGTGACAGTAAAGAACGTAGGTACACAACCCATATTAGTTAGCGAGGCATCTATAGTGATAAGCCGACCTGACCTTTACATTACAAGATAAGGAGGGCAGTTATGCACAGTTCACTTACAATGCTGTCGGATAGGCTCTGCCGAGACATAGAAGAGAGTTCCCATGAGGAAAAACTCACACCTGCAACCTTGGAAATGCTTGATAAAGCCGTTGATATCATAAAGGATATAGAGACGATAAAAGCAATGGAAGAGTATGGTGATGACTATTCAGAGGGTATGCCGAGACGGAGAATGAGCAGAGGCGGTTATGATTCATACGGAAGTTCATACAACAACTCATACGGTGACGATATGATGCGGAAGATGAACAATATGAGTGAGAGAGACCGCAGACGGGTAGAAGAGTATATGCGACAGATGTGAATGAGGAGACCCCCTATGACAGGGGGTCTTTTCTTGGCTTTATGTAGTCTATCCTCAGAATGGTGCAAATGGCTTTCCTTAAATCCACATCCGAAGCTGTATAGGCTTTGATAAGTGGTAAAAATTCATCATCTACAGAAGTGTACTCAGGATCGAGGTCTTGAGGATTACAGGATAAGGCAAAGGCAAGCCTAACTAAGCGTTCTTTGCCTACACCCCGTTTGCCTTTCTCAATATCGCATATAGTCGAACGGTCAGTAAGCCCCATGCGCTTTGCTAATTCCTGTTGAGACATTCCGAGTTCCAATCTTCTCTGTTTGATTATATCGCCTATATTACTCATACTTCATCATGTCAAGCATGTCAGCTTGTCCGGGTATATTAACAATGGGTTCGTGTACATCTAGCAGTTTCAATATGGCATCCTGTATACCGGGTTGTGCTTTTCTGTAGGCTTCTATCATCTGAAATTCAAAGTCTGATATTGAATGAACCTTTGTATCTTCTCCCATGAGATATTCCATTGTGACGTTGAAATACTTTGCTACAGCTAATAGACGTTTAGCTGTAATATCCTCGCCTTTGGTTAAGGTGCTGTGAGAGAAACCTAGCTCACATTCGAGGTTGTAAGGTTTGATGTTTTGGTCTTTGCAAAGTTCTCTGATTCTGTCTTTTGCGTTCATAAATGCCCCCTCTCTAAAATTTCTCGAAAAAATATAAAATTGGGTATTGCAATTACGAATAAAATCCTTTAGAATAAAATCACGGTCGTTGAAAAATTTGAGATTATATCCGTAATTGTTATAAACAATTCTCTTATTCAACTACAATTATAGAAAATAATCGTAATTATTTCAACTACTAGATAAAGTGGAATACGCAAGGAAAGGGGGCATAGATTGTGATTTTCGAGAGGATAAAAGAACTGTGCAGAAAAAACAACATTTCAATCTACAAATTAGAAAATGAAATGGGGTTTTCACATACCACTATATCGAAGTGGGGGAAAGTTTCTCCACGAGTGAATAATCTCAAAAAAGTAGCTGATTACTTTGGAGTCACAGTAGATTTTCTAATCAGGGGGAGTTCATGAACAAACAGGAAAAAGTATTGGAATACCTGAAAAGCCACAAAAAGGGGTTATCTCAAAGAGACGCTATAGAAAAATTCCAAGCATACAGACTGAGCAGTATCATCTTCCGGCTGAAGAAACGGGGGTACAACATAATAACTCAGATGGAGGTCAGCAAAAGTGAAGATGGTTCTCATTCTAATTACGCTAGGTACATTCTTATTTAGCGTACCTGCAATGGCAGAACCGATAGGACTGAAAGAAATCCAATCACAGACCATAAAAGACCCGGAAGAGTACATGGAAATAAATAAGGTGGATATCCCATTAGAAATCGAGGAGATATGCGAGAAATACGGTGAAGAATATGGCATATGTCCTGAGATCGGAGAAGCCCTTATTTGGAGAGAGACACGCTGTAAAAACATAGACAACGGAAACTGCAAAGGATATGCACAGATTAATACGAATGTCCATAAAGGCAGGATGAAGAAGTTAGGGGTCAATGATATTCACAATATGGACGGAAACATACACATAGCTTTCGATTACCTGTCAGAACTGTATCAAAAGAACGGTGATATAGCCAAAGCCCTTGACGAATACAACGGCAACGGACGGGGCGGTAAAAGCAAATATGCAAAACAGATATTGTTGGTAGCGAGTTGTTTAGACAGAACAGGGGGTGATTAAGTGGAAACGGTAATGCAGAGTGAGTTTTACCTGAAAGAGGATATAGACAGGATTCTTGAGGAGTTACAAAACTCCGGCAAGTACGAGTGGGGGCAGATAGAAGCGGCTAAGAATGTCGGCAATCTGTTGAGAACAGCAAACATATACTCTTGGGTAGTGCAGAGGGAACTAAAATGAAACAGGGAAAACGTCTTACATATCAGGTCAAGAGAATCATATCCGCTATGGGATTGGATGTTAATGATTGGCTAATAAAGATGGAAGAAAAAGATAGCTACGTCATCATCAATAAGCATACAAAGGAGGTCAAGACTATTGAGAAGTGATAGCCAACTTAACAATGATCCAAGACCCATATTAGGGAAATGTGAAGTCTGTAAATGCGATATTCACGGCAAGAACGAGCTGTACGAGCAGGATTTGTGTTACGACTTCGGTAATGGGTTGGTATGTGACAGATGTATGTATGAATACGTTTACGACAATTTTCGATTAAGGGAGTAGAAAAGATGGGTATAACAAAGGAAGAAGCAAAACAGATGAATAATCAGACGTTATGGACAATGATAACGGACATAAGTCGGACGCTTGGAGAACGTGAGAGCATCCCTGACACGGACAAGTCGGAAGCCTACAGTAATATTACATTGATATGGTATCAGGCTTTTCAGACTCTTACGGCAGAAGCAGATGAGCGTTTGACAGGACAGATAGGAGGATAAAAAATGAACGATTTCGAGTTACAGATTAACGCAGGTTCAATAACAACCAACCTTGATAGCTTAAAGGCTGAATTGCAGGAGATAGCAGATAAATACAAGGGTTTGGTTATCACCGAGGAACAGACGGCGGTTGCAAAGAAAGACCTTGCATCTTTAAGGAAAGTCAGAAAGTCCGTGGATGATCGGAGAAAAATGGTCAAGTCCGAGTGGAATAAGCCCTATGAGACTTTCGAGAAGCAGGTCAAAGAAGCCATTGCGATAATAGACGCACCTATCAACGAGATAGACAAGAAGCTTAAAGACTTTGAAGCCGAGGAAAAGAAGCGCAAGCAGGAGCATTGCAAACAGCTCTTTACGGAAAATGTAGGCGATTTGGCTGAGTTTATCACATATGAAAGCGTATACCGTGATACATGGCTGAACAAGTCCACTACGGACAATGAAATCATATCGGACATTTCCGGCGCAAGGGTTAAGGTCAAAAATGATGTTGATGCAATCACGGCTCTCAATTCTGAGTTTCATGATGAACTGATAGAGGTATACAAGAGGACAGGACAGCTCACAGATGCCATTCAGAGAAATACACAGCTTATAAGTGCCAAACAGCTTGCAGAAAAGAAAGCCGAAGAAGAAGCACAGGCGAAGATCGAAGCAGAGCGTAAGGCAAGGGAAGAAGCTGAACAGAAAGCCGCAGAAGCAGAAAAGAGGGCAGAGGAAGCTGAGAAGAAAGCAGAAGAACCTTTTAACGAAGAGTCTAAAAAGGACTATGCAGTATTCACGGTAAGGGTCAAGAACGAGGAACAGGCACAGCAGGTAAGACAGTTCTGTGAGTTCTCAGACATACAGTATTCGGTTATTTTCTAAGGGGGAAATATGATTACTAAAGAACAGCTTGATGCGGCTAATGAAATGATTAAAAAGATTGATTTCAAAGGCAAGGGTTACGCACTTGTAGCAAGTCGTATAAGTGCATTTAGATCAATATGTCCGAGGGGCAGAATTAGTACGGATATTCTGTCTTTGGAAAATGGCGTTGTTACCATGAAAGCAACGGTTTGGGATGATGATGATAGGGAACTTGCTAACGGCTACGCACAGGAAAAAGAGGGAGCAACTTATATCAATAAGACCTCTTTTATTGAGAATTGCGAAACGTCTGCAATAGGTAGAGCACTCGGCAATCTTGGTATAGGCTCTGATGAAAACATAGCATCAGCGGAAGAATTGGCTAACGCCGTGTTAAATCAAAAAGAGGGTGACAAGAAACAGACTAAAAAGCAACAGAAAACTGATGAAACCCAAAAAACCGAGAAGTCAGACGAACAGAAGAATGCTGAAATGGTTGCCGGAGTCAATCCTTTACTTGTACCCAACGGCACAGGCATGACACCTGAGAGACTTGATTTTCTCCATAAGGAAATGGAGAGGACAGGGATAAACAATAAGACCTTGTTAAGTTTTGCACAGGTGGAGAAGTTTGAGGATATGAGCGAAGCAACTTACATAGCCATGATGAATAAGTTGTCGCATAACAAGACCAAATGAGCGAGAAGTTTACAGGCGATACGGATATGATAGTCCGTTATGTCATGGAAGAAAAACTGAAAAACCCCGAAGTGGTATGGGATATAGACGAACATCAGGAAAAGAAGCTTCGTAGCCTGTCAGCAAACAGTTACTTTTATGTGCTTTGTAATAAGATTGCCATAAAACAGCGGATAAGCGATATAGAAGTACACGACAAGTTTCTATCTGAAAACCGTTACTATTACGAAAATGAGGGCGGTGGCATTGATTGGAAAGTGTCTCCTGTAACTCCAAACGCATACGGTCTTATCAAAGAAAAGGTCGGAAAGTATTACGAATACTATGTTGATAGTGGAATGATCGTAAAACTCGAAAAGACACAAACAGGCGATAAGGTCAAGTACAAAGACGGTGAATTAGTTGAAGGTCGTGTGTATTGGCATATCAAAGGAACACATGAAATGACAAGCAAAGAGCTAGGCAGGGTGATCGACTCTGTTATCTTTGAAGCTAATCAGTTGGGGATAGAAACGATTACTCCAATAGAGAAAGAACGTTTGTTAGCAATGTGGGGTGAGAAGCATGGCGAAAAAGTCAATAGTAACTGAATTTGATGACATAAGTGCTTTTAGCGGCGCACCTGCACAGGCACGGCATCATTTGATCTTCGGACGGGGGTTGAGGGAGTTAGCAGAGGAAGATCATCTTTGGATTCCCCTTACCCATGCCGAACATAACATGAACCCCCACGGGCAAAGGTGGCAGGTGCATGAGAACGCTCCGGCAGAAGCATTGTCAAAGATAGCAGGACAGCTTGCATGGGAAAAGGAATACATAGCCAATACGCTTTCAACGACAGAGGAATTAAAAGCGATCATGTACAAGGAAGCGAGAGAGGAATTTCGCAAACGTTATGGACGTTCGTGGCTTTAGGGGAAAAAATGATTTTTATAGTTACCTGTAACCCTTTCTGATAGCCTAGAACGCCCGTAGAGCGCATTTTAGATTTCACATAGAGGATTGAAGCCTAAAGGTATAAAAACGGCTCTACGGTGTGTTCAGGGCTTCCACAGAGGTATATATGGATATAAGTGCAAAGGATAAAGAGATTTACAACTACATAAGGCGGTACATGAAAGCTACAGGTTTTACACCAACGTATAGGGAGATAGGTGCTGTGATGTGCCTGTCAAGTACAAATACGGTCAAGTTGCATATGGACAAACTGACAGATGCCGGACTTATCGAATGGAAAGGCAAACAGTACAGACCTGTAGACACAGAGATATATTTCAGGAGCGAGGAATGATAGGAACACTTAAAGATTTATGGAATGATATGCAAAGCGGCGTATATGACTTCACCGATAACGGAAAGTGCATCGGATGTGGTCAATGCTGTACTAATTTTCTTCCGCTTTCGTCAAAGGACATTAAGGAAATACGGCGATACATCAAAAAGAAGCATATCAAAGAGCAGATACACAGACCACCTATGGTATTGGATTTTGATGTTACATGTCCATTCAGGTCGGATGACGAGAAGAAATGTTTGATCTACCCGGTGAGACCTGCTATATGTAAAAGTTTTGTCTGTAATCTGCCGAGTAAGGACATTGATAACAACAAGGAAACATTGAGAGGAAGATTTCAAGTATACGATATGAGGGAGTTGTTTTATGGAGATAACGATATTCGGTGAACCCCGAACCAAAAAGAATCATGGTCAGATGATAACCAAGAACGGCAGGAAGATAATGTTGCCGAGCAAACAGTACCAACAGTACAAGAAAGATTGCGGCGAGTACCTAAAGGATGTAGAGCCGTTCCTAGACCCTTGTAACGTCAAATGCCTGTTTTATATGTCAACACACAGGATCGTTGATCTTGTTAATCTCGAACAGGCTATTTTGGACATACTGAAAGACTACGGAATAATCGTAGATGATAATTCAAGGATAGTAGTGAGTATGGATGGTAGCCGGGTGCTTTATGACAAAGATAATCCGAGGACGGAGATAACCATAACAAGGATGGTCATGGATGAATGAGATATTGATGTGGATATATTGGTCAGAGTGCAGGTTTGCAGAGTTTATAAGACAGGTGGGTGATGAATATGGAAAAGATACAGACAGGGTTGAGAATACCTAAAGAACAGTACGACAAACTAAAAGCCATATCGGATAGGACTGGCATATCAGTAAACAGTATGGCTTTACACGGGCTTGAATTATGGCTTATGGATTTTGAAGCGCACCGTGTTCCTTTTCATAATCAGCAAGATACAGCTTGATGATGTATTCCGCAAGATTATTCAAGGTGCGGCTTTCCTGTTTGGCGAGTATCTCTAATTTCTTGTGAATATCAGGGTCAAGTCTTAAACCTGTTTGTACTTTACTCATTTTGCGTACCTCCTTGTTAGTATTTTAGCAAAAAGAGGTTGACAAGTAAAGCCGCAAATGATAGTATTAACACAACAAATGTTAGCACAGAGGACACAAGATATAGAATTTAAGGAGTATGTATGGAATATAGAATTTTGGTAGCAGATGCAACAGAAGATTTATTTGGTGATAACCCATATAGTTCTTGGATTGCTTTTGATGATTTTACATCAGGAGAAGATGCTTTAAGGTTTGCAAATTTGATGATAAATCACGGAAAAGCGGTCGCTATTCTGCCTATAAGGGAAGAAAATGAGTAATATCGGTTGGATAAGATTGCATAGACAGATTACGGATTGTTGGGTATGGGATGATGACGAGCCGTATACCAAAGCACAAGCATGGATTTATTTGCTGATGATTGTAAATCATACGGAAGCAAAAACCTATTTTGATGGGGATATTATTACTGTAAATACCGGGCAGAGAATAACGAGTATACGAAAACTCGCTGATAAATTCAAGTGGAGCAGGACGAAAGTTACACATTTTTTATCACTATTAGAGCAGGACAATATGGTTAAGGTCGAGAGTGACAGTAAAAAGACACTTATAACCGTGATAAATTATGAGAAATATCAATCTGACGAGCCACAAGAAAGCCACAAAAAAGACAGTGAAAAGCCACAGGAGAGCCACAGGAAAGCCACTGACGAGCCACTGAAAAGCACAAACAATAATGATAATAATGATAATAATGATAAGAATGATAATATTATCCCCCCTATATCCCCCCAAGGGGAAAGCGAGGGCAAAAAGATAAAAAGATTTGTCAAACCTACGGTAGAGCAGGTACAGGAATATTGCGATAGCCGGAATAATGGGATATCAGGTCAGGAATTTATTGACTACTATGATTCTATAGGTTGGAATGTAGGAAAGAAACCTATGAAAGATTGGCAAGCGGCTGTAAGAACATGGGAAAACAAACGAAAAACCACAAATAGCACAGGATATGTAAAGAGGTGGAATGTATGACGAAAGAAGAATTCGCAAAACCAATGATGGCATTGGCATGTGCTTTCAAGAGGAGCTTCGCTTTAAGCTTGAACGACACAGATGAAGTCAAAGATACCGTGATGGATAATTGGTATGAGTTTTTCAAGGACTACAAAATCGAAGCCTTTGAGGAAATCAGCCGGACATGGATAGAGAAAGAGGACAAAGCTCCCCTGATAAAGGACTTGAAAACAAAGACAAGGCTTTTGGACGAGAGGATGCGGAAAGCTGAGAAAGAGAAAGCCGATCATGAGGAGTTTATCAGGACACATGATATGTCGTTGGGAATAAATGACGAGGGGTTTGAAGAGGACAGAGCTAAACATCCTTTTGAAGAGGGGTGGAGAATAACAGATGAGGGTTATTGGGTGAATAGAGTAATTGAACCAAGATGAAGTACAGACCATATGATTTTAACAAGCAAGACGCTTATGATTTTGCAAGGTTCATAGGCATACAGGTACATGAAAATAACGGACAGTTGCATTTTCGGAAATGTCCATACTGTCAACAGCTAACCAATGACAAGAACACATTCGCTATAAGCCTTACAACAGGGCAGTTCAAGTGTTTAAGGGATAGCTGTGGAGCATCCGGCAACATGATAATCCTGTCAAGGGATTTTGGATTTCGGCTAGGGAATGAAGAATACTACGTTCCCAAACAGAAATACAGGACATTGCCGACACCTGCAAAACCTATAGAGCCAAAAGACAAAGCTATCGAATATCTGAAAAGCAGAGGAATTTCCGAGAAGATAGCGAGACAGTACGAGATAACCGTACAAAAGGACAGAGACAATGTTTTGGTATTTCCGTTTTATGACGAAGCCGGAAACCTGACATTCGTAAAATACAGAAAAACGGACTTTGACAAAGAGAAAGACAGCAATAAGGAATGGTGCGAAGCTCAGACAAAACCGATCCTGTTTGGCATGAAGCAATGCAACATGAACCACAAGACCTTGATAATAACAGAGGGTCAGCTAGACAGCTTATCAGTTGCGGAAGCAGGATTTCAAAATGCGGTGAGTGTACCGACAGGCTCAAAGGGTATGACATGGATTCCTCATTGTTGGGATTTCGTAAATCAATTTGAGGTGATAATAGTCTTTGGAGACTACGAAAAAGGACACATATCACTTCTTGATGAGATAAGCAAACGTTTCAAAAAACACATTAAGCATGTGAGAGAGGAGGATTACAAGGATTGCAAAGACGCAAACGAGATTCTACAGAAGTACACTAAGGCACAGATAAAGGTTTGCATAACCAATGCCGTAGACGTACCTGTACAACACACAATAAGCCTTGCAGATGTTGAAGAGGTGAACCCGTTTGACATAGAGAAGCTTCCGACAGGGTTTAAGGAATTAGATCAAATCTTATACGGGGGATTGCCGTTTGGTGGTATAACACTCATGACAGGCAAGTCAGGCTGTGGAAAGAGTACAGTAGCAAGTCAGATAGTCATAAATGCTATGGAAAACGGTCACAGATGCTTTTGTTACTCAGGAGAGTTGCCAAACCACTTGTTTAAGTCATGGATGAACTTTCAGGTAGCCGGAGCAAGCCATATATTCGAGTATCAGAATAGATGGGGCGATAAAGGATATAACATCACAGATGCCAATAAAAAGCTGATAAGCCAATGGTACAAGGACAAGATAGACATATACGACAATGCGTCATTGGATGACAGCGAAGATACGAGCATCATAAGAATCATAGAGGATATGATAAACCGATATTTGGTGGATGTGATATTATTAGATAACCTGATGACAGCATTAGACCTTGATACTATCCGGGAAAGTGATAAATACGAGAAACAAAGTCGTTTTCTAAAGAAGTTGACAAGGATAACACTAAAATACAAAGTGCTGATTATCTTGGTGGCTCACAAGCGAAAGAACAACTTCTCCAAAAATGCAAATGACGAGATAAGCGGTTCAAGTGACATATCAAATCTAGCATCGGTGGTATTGGGATATGACAAGGATGATGACTTGCAGGAAGAACAAAGGATGTTGACATTATCAAAAAACCGACTATTCGGTAAGACAGGATCATGGATTATGGAATATGACGAACGATCTAAACGAGTTTACGGCGAGAGGGATGATGTGAACAAAGAGTACAGTTGGAATAAGAGCGGATGGGAAGATAGCACAGACTATCCGTTTAGCTGATATTTTTTTTGACCGTCAAGTTGGTCATAAAAGAGACTAGGAGGTAAAATTGACCTACAAGGAATTTTTGGAAGGTAAGATGGATATATCTCAGGAAAGCGGCTTTGATATATCTATTGACGATATAAACTCGAACCTTAAAGATCATCAGAAAGCAATAGTAAGATGGGCTATCAAGGGGGGGTGCAGAGCGATATTCGCTTCTTACGGTTTGGGGAAAGGACAGCCGTATGGGAGTAAAGTATTAACTCCTAACGGGTGGAAAAATATCGAGGATTTAAGAATAGGTGATTATGTTATTTCGAGCAACGGAAAAGCATATCCCGTAAATGGTGTTTTCCCAAAAGGTGAGATAGATACTTATCGCTTCAAATATTCAGATAGAACGGAACTTGTTTTCGATAAAGAGCATCTGCATATAGTTAGAACACAGCATCAGCGACAGAAACATATAGGGTGGGATGTGATTTCAACCAAAGATTTGCTAAAGAAAAGATTAAAAGCAGGAACGGCACAACAGACAAGGATATATGACATTCCCATTGTGAAACCTGTTGAATTTAATAAGGTTGACCTGAAAATATCTCCATATATCATAGGTTGTCTTATAGGTGATGGAAACATTAGTGGAAATATTAGGTTTACAAATCTTGACAAGGAAGTCATTGAGCGAATAAGAAAAGAACTTCCAAAAGGTGTTGAACTCATATTTAAGCCATACAACAAAAACAACATAGAATACGCAATAGTAACGGGAAACTGCGGAAACAAAAGACATTGGTTTAGGCAATACATTGTAGATTTGGGATTATATAAAAAACATTCCTACGAAAAATTCATACCTGATATCTACAAATATTCATCAATAGAGCAGAGAGTGGATTTATTAAGGGGATTGATGGATACAGATGGACATGGTGGGGAATGTTCACAATACTACACCACAAGCGAAAGATTGAAAGATGATGTTGTAGAGTTGATTCAATCATTAGGTGGTATACCCAAAGTTACAGAAAAAACGGGTAAATACTGTGACGAAAATGGAGAAAAACACATCTGCAGAAAGTGTTATACTATCAATTTTTCGTTGAAAACTTTCAATCCTTTTTATCTGTCAAGAAAAGCTGAAACATGGAATAGCAATCCAAGAGGGAACGGGCGATGGATTGATAGCATTGAATATGAGAAGAAACAGAAATGTGTATGTATTAGTCTTGACAGCCCTGACCACAGTTATGTCACGGAAAACTACGCTGTTACGCATAATACAACAATTCAGCTTGAAATACTCCATGCAATATTACAGCACGAGGACGGAAAGGCGTTGATCGTTTGTCCTTTGGGCGTGAGACAGGAATTTGCGAGGGATGCACAAAGGATTTTAGGCTATGAGCCGCCTACGTATGTTCGCAACATGGAAGAGATAAGAGCTTGTGAAAACAACATGATGATAACCAACTATGAGCGTGTAAGGGATGGAGACATAGACCCGACATATTTCATAGCAACAACTCTTGATGAAGCATCGGTGCTGAGAGATTTCGGCAGTAAGACATATCAGACATTCCTGCCGAAGTTCAAAAGTGTCAAATACAAGTTTGTGGCTACAGCTACTCCGGCTCCAAATAGACGAAAAGAGTTGATTCACTACGCCGGATATTTAGGTATTTGTGATACAGGGAGTGCTTTAACGAAGTATTTCAAAAGGGATAGTACAAAGGCTAACAATCTCACTTTATATCCCACAAGAGAAGAAGAGTTTTGGTTGTGGATTTCATCATGGGCTTTGTTTATATCCAAGCCGTCAGACCTCGATCCAAACTATTCAGATGCAGGATATGATTTGCCGAAGTTAGAAGTCAGATGGCACGAGCTACCTGCTGATTATCTTAACGCAGAAGAAAAAGACGGTCAGATGCTTTTATTTAACGAAGCGGCTACAGGCTTAAAAGAAGCCGCACAGGTGAAGAGAGAAAGCATAGACAAGCGGATAGCGGAAATGAAAAAGATAATATCTGAAAGCCCGGACGATCATTTCCTTATATGGCACGACACGGACAAAGAACGTGACGCAATAAGGAAAGCCATACCCGAAGTGGAATATATTACAGGAACTATGGATATGGATTTAAGGGAACAGAAAGTCATTGATTTCTCAGATGGGAAGATAAAGCTGTTCGCCACAAAAAAATCGTTATCAGGAAGCGGATGCAATTTTCAGCATTATTGTCACAGGGCAATATTTTTGGGGATAGATTATGAAGCTAACAACTTCATGCAAGCGTTACATAGGATATACAGGTTTTTACAGACCGAAAAGGTCATTATCGACATTATCTATGTTGAGGAAGAGAAAGCAATAAAAGACGAGCTTTTAAGAAAATGGAAAGAGCATGATGCAATGGTTCAGAAGATGACAGAGATAGTCAAGGAATACGGTCTGAACGATATAAAGAGGTTTGAAAGACTGCAAAGGAAGATGGGGGTAGACAAAACAGTGAAAGTAGAGGGAAACAGATATACGGTAGTCAATGATGATTGCGTCAAGGAAACAGAGAGAATGTCTGAAAACAGTATGGACATGATCTTAACATCAATTCCATTCGGCAATCATTATGAATACAGTTTGAACTATGCCGATATGGGGCATAACGAAAATGACGATGATTTCTTTAAGCAAATGGACTATTTGACACCTAATCTGCTGAAAGTCTTAAAGCCGGGAAGAATAGCGGCAATCCATGTAAAAGACAGAGTTGAATTTGGAAATGCTACAGGAACAGGATTTCCAACCATAGAGCCGTTCCATGACTATACAACACTTCATTTTATGAAACATGGATTTCTGTATATGGGGATGATAACCATAATCACGGACGTTGTAAGAGAGAATAATCAGACATACAGGTTAGGTTGGTCAGAACAGTGCAAGGACGGCTCAAAGATGGGCGTAGGTTGTCCTGAGTATGTACTCTTGTTTAGAAAAGCACAGTCAGATAAAAGCAAGGCGTATGCCGATGTGCCTGTGGAAAAATCTAAGGAAGAGTATACACGGGCAAAATGGCAGATAGACGCACATGCCTTTTGGAGAGACAGCGGAAACAGACTGATAACCAAAGAAGAGCTTCAGGAAGTGCCGACAGACATGATGCAGAAAGTCTATAGGGAGTATTCAAGAAATACCGTCTATAACTACGAAGAGCATGTCGCACTCGCTGAGAAGATGGATAAAGAGGGAAGATTACCTGCAACATTCATGTGTGTAGCTCCTGCTTCATGGGATATAGGCGAGGTATGGGATGACATTGTAAGGATGAAAACCTTGAACCTCAATCAGACAAATGCCCGGAAAATGAACCATGTCTGTCCTTTGCAATTACAGACAATCGAAAGGCTTGTGAATAGATACACAAATGAGGGCGAGACTGTATACGACCCTTTCAGTGGAATAGGCTCTACAGGCTATCAGGCAATAAAAATGGGACGCAAGTATTACGGTTGCGAACTCTCTCCTGATTATTTCCGTGATGGTTTGGGGTATTTACAGGCGGCAGAATCAGACGTTGAGACACCTACATTATTCGATTTCATAGGAGAGGGCACATGACAGCAGATTACTTACAAAAGAGTGCAGGAAGCTTAAATACGATCTTTCAGCTATACAAAGCAAAGTTGAGAGAATTGCCGAACAAACCTGAGCCAACAGATGAAAAGGAATTAGATAGGGTATCGGCATGGTGGAGTGATATATGCCATGAATTTGATGCAATATCACAATCAGATGATGAAGATGTAGAAAATTTTTCAATGCTCTTCTCGTTGGCTTGCATAGAAGATTTGCAATGCAAATATTTAAGCAAAGGATGTACAAAGCATCGTTACATAGATGAAAAAATGGATATGAAAGCATTTGAAGAATATCTTAATCACGCTGAAAAGGGCGATTATGTAACTGTAAATGGGGTGCATATAGAGGTAAAAAGAGTATAGGAGGATAAAAATGGAATTTAATGTATCAAATGAGGAACTTAACAGAGCAGTAACTACGGCTAATCATTTTGTGGCAAACAAAACGACTATGCCTATCTTTGAATGTCTCATGCTTACAGTATCAGACGGAGAAGTAAGACTTACCGCAACAGATACGGAAATGGGAGCGGAAATATTCCTTAACACAGAGGAAATCAAAGAGGACGGAAATATATGTGTGGATGCTAAACTGTTTCAGTCAATCGTTGGTAAGATGCCGACAGGTAATGTAACTCTGAAAACAGATGAAAATGTTCTTAACATCAAGTGCGGCAAGGCAAAGTTTACGATACCCACAAGGGATGGATCGGAGTTCCCAAGCCTTGAAAACGTGGCAAGGGATAACTTCATCACCTTAACACAGGAAGAATTAAAAGACCTTATCAGACAGACGATATTCTCAACTTCTATAAATGATTCAAACAGAATGATGACTGGGGTATGCTTTGATATTTCGAATAATCTGAAAGTGACGGCATTAGACGGACACAGGATAGCCATAAGAGAAGTGGGTATGAACCATGAGCCTATGAAAGCTATCATTCCGGCAAAGACACTCGCAGAGATAATGAAGATGCCGTATGACGGTGATGTGAATATCTACTTTACGGATAGTCAGGCTATGTTTTCATACGCAACGGCTAACGTGGCGGTAAGGCTCATAAACGGCACTTACTATGACACATCGAAAATTATATCCAATGAAAGTAAGACCACGCTTAAAACGGACAGGAAAGCCCTTATAGAGTGTTTGGACAGAACTACATTACTCATAAAGGAAATAGAGCGCAAGCCTGTAGTCATGACCATAGGCGAGGATATGAACATAGAGATAGTCACACAGATAGGCTCTATGAATGAGAATATCCCGGCAGAGGTCGAGGGGGAAGAGCTTGTAATCGGTGTTAATCCTAGATTTCTGATAGACGCACTTAGGGCGATAGATGATGATACAGTTACGATCTACTTTAACGGTGGGAAGCAGCCGTGTCAGATAAAAGGTGATGGATATATCTATATCGTGTTACCTATCAGTTTGGCAGTATGAGCGGCATGGAAAAGGCTCTCTCGCTTGAATTAAGCCCACAAGCGAGAGAAGCTATAGAAAACGACATGAGAAAAAATATTCCACATGCGCATGGGTCAGAAAGCCATTGTTTGAGCGATTTTCGTAATTGGTGTGTAGATGTGTATGAAATGCCGTCTTTGGTGTGTCTGAGAAATGACAGGAGATACACAACGCAAGATCGTGAAAAAGCTGTTAGGCACATGAATGAGTATTTTGCAAGAGAGCCGAGAAACTATCCCTTAGAGTTTACACCTTATGGCTATATAAACGAGAAAACGAGATTTAATAAAGGAGTGCGAACAAAGTATAAATGTGAGGACTACATGCACAAACACATAGGGGATTTAGCGGAACATGCCTGTATAGCTAAATACGGAAGTGTGAAAAGGGCAATACTCGAAACGTCTACATGGATAGAATTATGGAATGACTTTGAAGATTGGTTTGAAGAAAAGAGGAAAATATTTATGGTGAAAATGGATAAGCAGATAGCAGAGATAATGTCTAAAAAAGAAGTTATGACAGGAAAAAGCAGAAAACCTGCTCCTGTTGGTGCTGTGGCTAATCTCTGCAAGGAATTAAGACGGACTATGGAATTGCAGGGAGCGGATATAACGTCAATAGCCAAAGTAGAATATGCCGTGTGTGTTCAGAATGGTTTGTATATCCCTGACGAATTTTTAACAGATGTGGCTGTTGCGCTTGATGTAGAGGGCAAGATATGAGTAGGCAATATTGCCGATACTGTGCATTTTGTGTGTCCGGCAATGGATTATGGTGTTCCGCATTGGAAAAGGAATTGACGGAAAACTATATCAAACACACTAATACATGCAAGGATTTCGCCTTGTCTGAGTTGGGTGATGTGGAGACAGGCAGAAAATATCAACCTCATAGGATATATCACGGTAAAAAGATAGACGGGCAAATGTCTTTCGGTGACTATGACGATGTGGGAATGGTCAATCAGTTTGATAACATGACAGGGAGCATGAACCTATGATTGTTTATGTGATTACGTCAAGAGAGGGCGTAGAAGCTGTAGTTTTAGAAAAAGAGAAAGCAGAAGAATTAGAAGAGTTTTATTCAAATGTACGGAGAAAAGCGAGAATAGAAGTCTACGATACTGATGACTATTATGCAGAAAAAGGTAAATTTTATGAGGTGACAATTAGACCTGACAACGGTATCGAAGTACGAGAAAGACCGTATATTATCGTACCTGAAAGAAATAAAGTTTTACTAACAACGGCTTATACAACTCCTAATACGGAATATCTCGTTCGTGTTAAAGCAAAAGACGAACAAGATGCAAAGAAAATAGCTTGGGATTTGGTGGCAGAGTTTAGAGCGCAAGAACAAAGAATATGGGAGATATAAAAATCGAAAGGAGAGTAAAAAATGAAAACATTGGAATATGTAAAAGAACACATTAACGAGATAGAACAAGACGATATTCTTGATAGAAGATTCACTAAAAGGTTTGTAGATTTTCTGCCTGTTGAAGAGTGGGAAAAATACGGTTTTAAGTATACAGGTGAAGAGCCACCAAAGCCTAAAGAGTGGACAGAAGAAAACATTCTCGCACAGCTAAAGGAAGATGTTGAATTTGGCGTAGAGAAAGCGAGTAACCACAGGGGAATATCGGCAAGTCTTATGTACGCAGTATGCAAGGCGTGGTGCATAGTCCTTGAAAACGGACTTGAAGATACCGACTATGGATGGTACGGAGATAAATTATTCAAAGCTATTGATAATAAGTACGGATGGGGGCTTGCCGATGAACTTTATGATGATGATTTTTTTGAGGAATGGTGAGCAAAATGACTAAATTACACGGTGCGACAATATCAGAATTTCTAAAAACTGTTGAAATCATGCGAACGGTCTATCCATTTGAAAATGACAAGGCAAAGATAGTAAACACTTATGATTTTCCGAGTGAATCACATTCTACTCTTGAATTGTATGTGAAAGATGAAAAAACAGGCGTACATATAACACTTCAAAAGGGGATAGAGCATGACTAGATACGAATATATCATTAAACACGGAAAACAGTCAATGGCAAAGGCTATCGCATTTTGGATAGCAAGAAGCATCGAAATGCATCAGAATGTAGATTTGCCTTGCGAAGTATTCAAGGCGTATGTAGAAGATTATGCAGATTTGATGGAAGAATGGTTAAGCGAGGTGGTAAGGGAATGAGCGCATTGATAGATTTAACGGGTCAAAAATTTGGGAAATTAACAGTTATTGAGAGGGCGGAGAACCATATTACAAGTGGCGGTAACAGAGTAACTTTTTGGAAATGTCAATGCGATTGCGGAAATATTTGTATTGTTAGCGGAATAAACTTAAAAAATGGTCATGTAAAAAGTTGTGGATGTACCAAATATAGACTTTCAAGAGGAATGGTTAATTTGACAGGAAAGAAATATGGGATGTTAACAGTAACAAGCGAATATGAAAGCAGAGTAACTAAAAGTGGGAGAAGGAGAATATTTTGGAAATGTATATGTGATTGCGAAAAAACAACTTGGGTTGACGCAGGATGTTTAACGTCAGGAAAAACGAAGTCTTGTGGTTGCGTAAAGAAAAAAATTTTTCTCACGCACGGATTATCAGAAACAAGATTATACAGCATATGGACGGATATGAAACAGCGATGCTATAACTCAAACTCTAAAGCGTATGAATATTATGGGGGTCGAGGAATAGTGATATGTGACGAATGGAAAGAGGACTTTACGAATTTTTATAATTGGGCTAATGAGAATGGATATTCGGACGAGTTAACAATAGAGCGAAAGGATTGCAATGGAAATTACGAACCTTCTAATTGTTGTTGGATAACTCAATTTGAACAGCATGGGAATACGAGACGGAATAAATTCGTTGAACACAACAATGAAAAACATACTGTTGCAGAGTGGGCGAGAATAAAGAATGTGCATCCTCAAACAATATGGAACAGAATACGATTAGGGTGGAATATTGATGATGCCATAGAAAAACCTATAATGTCGAAAGGAGAAAAATATAAATGCTAATTTATTTGAGTGGGGGTATTACAAACGTTCCAGATTATTTGGAAAGATTTGCCAAAACAGAAACATTGCTGACTAAGATAGGCGATACGGTGATAAATCCGGCTAAAGTCAATGCTCAGTTACCCGAAAATACGGACTATGACGATTATATGAGGGTGTCATTTGTCCTGTTGGATATGGCAGATGCTATCTATATGATGAACGGATGGGAAAAATCCAAAGGTGCAAGGATGGAACTGCTAAAGGCTTATCAGACAGGCAAGAGAATAATCTTCGAGGGGGAAGATAGATACGTTGGTTTGGAAATGGATTGTTTCACCAAAGAAATTGTAGCGGAAACTTGCAGAATAAGATGTTCGATAAGGGGGTAATATGAGATCAATATTAGTAATAGAAACACCAACAAACTGTATAGACTGTCCATTACAAGCGGACGATAAGGCTTGTGAGATAACGGAAACATCATTCGTGGCAGAAAAGGACTTCTATCCTAATAAAGAAATATTAAGCGATTGTCCTTTGGTGGCTCTGCCGGATGCCGAGGTTGCAAATGATTATGACTTTGAGCATTACGCTAACGGTGTATGTATTGGTTGGAACAGATACAGGGAAGTTATCCTGACCAACAATGAAAAGAGAAAAAATAACGGGAAATAAGTGTTTTTAAGTTGACTTTTGTGTAGGTCTTTATGTATACTATGTGTGGGGTAAGACCAACAAGAAAAGTGAATAGGAGGATATATGAACAAGGCAATTTTGACGGGTCGGCTTACAAAGGAGCCAGAGGCTCGGTATTCGCAGGGAGCTAATCAGACCTGT
>Ga0310695_10005818_pt1 | contig 21059 bp, 13 predicted proteins | sample RumenRJG_04DNA_FD_203882 | JGI IMG/M metagenome (GOLD analysis project Ga0310695, IMG submission 203882) | Bovine rumen microbial communities from Lethbridge, Alberta, Canada - RJG_04 (v2) (version 2) | ecosystem: Host-associated > Mammals > Digestive system > Stomach > Rumen | place: Canada...
CCTGAACGAGCATGAGCTACGCCGCATGATGTACACGGCACAGCAGCCACAGGAAGGACCCTTCGTCATCCGTTACCCCCGCGGCCGCGGAGTGCTCCAGGACTGGCGCTGCCCGCTGGAGGCCATTCCCGTGGGAAAGGGACGCTGCCTGCACGAAGGCGAGCAGGTGGCGGTGCTGAGCATCGGCCCGATAGGCAACACGGTGGAGAGCGTCGTGCAGGAACTGGAGACGAAGGGACTGCACATTGCCCATTACGACATGCGTTTCCTAAAGCCAATCGACGAGGAGCTGCTGGAACACGTGGGACGCCACTTCCAACGCATCATCACGGTAGAGGACGGCGTGATACGCGGCGGGCTGGGCAGCGCTGTGCTGGAATACATGGCAGACCATAGGATGCACCCCACGGTAACTCGGCTGGGACTACCCGATGAGTTCGTGGAACATGGTTCACCTGCCGAGCTGTATCATATCGTAGGACTGGATGCCGAGGGCATACGACGTGCCATCCTCTCCCCCACCGAACATTGAACATCGAACATTATACCATAGCCAATGAAAATCGTCATCGCCGGCGCAGGTGCAGTGGGAACTCATCTCGCTAAACTCCTCTCCAAAGAGGATCAGGACATCATCCTCATCGACGAGAATCCCGAGAAAACGGACAAGCTGAACAGCGAGGGCAACTATGACCTGCTCACGCTGAACGTTTCGCCCAGCAGCATACGCGGGCTCAAGGAGGCCGGAGTGCCGCATGCCGACCTCTTCATCGCCGTGATGCCCGACGAGGCACGCAATCTGACATGCTGTCTGCTGGCCCACACACTGGGGGCTCGCAAGACGGTGGCACGAGTGGACAACTCGGAATACGTGCAGCCGCAGTATCAGCCATACTTCCAGCAGATGGGCATCGACTCGCTCATCTATCCCGAGAGCCTGGCAGCACGCGACATTCTGGAGGGCCTGAAGCGCTCGTGGGTGCGCCAGTACTGGGAGGTACACGGAGGCACGCTCATCATGCTGGGAATCAAATTGCGCGAAACGGCTCGCATCCTAAACGTTCCCCTGCGACAGTTGTGCGCTCCGGGCACTCCCTACCACGTGGTGGCCATCAAGCGAGACGAGGCTACCATCATACCGGGCGGTAACGACGAGCTGAGGCTGGGAGACATTGCCTACTTTATGACCACGAAGAAGTTTATCTCATACATTCGCGAAATCGTGGGCAAGGAGACGTATGCCGATGTGAAGAATGTCATGATCATGGGAGGGGGGCGCACCAGCGTGGACGTGGCAAATGGACGGCCCGACTATATGACGATGAAAATCATCGAGCAGAACGAGGAGCGCTGCCTCAGGCTGAGCGAACTGCTGGACGATGACGAGGTGCGCATCATCCAGGGGGACGGGCGCGACACACGTCTGCTGCTCGAGGAGGGTATCCGTGACATGCAAGCCTTTGCAGCCCTGACGCCCGAAACGGAGACCAACATTCTGGCCTGTCTGGCTGCCAAGCGCATGGGAGTGCGCAAGACGGTGGCCCTGGTGGAGAATATGGAATACGTGACGCTGGCCGAGAAGCTGGACATCGGCACCATCATCAACAAGAAGATGATTGCGGCCAGCCATATCTATCAGATAATGCTCAATACAGACGTGGCCAATGTGAAGTGCCTCACCATCGCCAATGCCGATGTGGCCGAGTTTATTGCCAGCGAGGGCAGCCTGGTGACGAAGAGCCTGGTCAAGGACCTCCGGCTGCCGCAGGGTGTGACGCTGGGAGGACTGGTGCGCGACGGAGAGGGGCAGCTCGTAGGTGGTAACACACAGATTCAGGCGGGCGACAGCGTAGTGGTATTCTGTATGAGCAGCCTCATCAAGAAGTTGGAACGCTACTTCGGCAAACCGACCACCGTGATCGATTCCATCATCCAAACGTTCAGGTAATCCTTCATTCCTCACGATACAACGCGGCGCTGCCACACCTCATCCGAGATAGGGCAGCGCCGCGTTTCTGTTCCTCCACCTCCCCTGCAGCTACTGGCATGCAGGGCTTGGTTCGTCGGCATCGATGTGCACGTCTTGCTTGCGATATCCCGTGGAGGTGAAGATGGCCAGCAGGCGTCCGTCCTCGGCCGTGACACGCACCTCAGTGAACGGCACCCGCCGGTGATTGACCACCTCTGTGGCCTCGGCATAGATATAGCCTTCACTCACGTTGCTCACAAAGGTGATGTTCGTGGAGATGGCCACCGTGAGTGTCAAGTGACTGTTCACGGCAGCGGCATACGCCAGATCGGCCAGCGTGAAGATGGCACCGCCCTGACACTGCCCTGCCCCGTTCAGATGCTCAGACGTCACCAGCATCCGTGCACGGGCATAGCCCTGTCGTATCTCTATCAGCTCCGCGCCTATCATGGCAGCGAAACGGTCGCGGTCAAAGAATTCTTTCAGTGTCATGTCGGGAGAGTTGCTGATTTTACCCATAAACTACGTGCCATGCACTATTTCCACGCGAGCAGGCGTCCTATCCTGTCGTAGAGGCTGGCCCAGTGGGCACGGCTCTCCTGATCGGGAGCGCTTTGGCTGGCGGCCCGCGTCTTCTTCTCCAGCTGCTGCAGCGTGTAGAGCACAGCCGGACGCACCGTCTGGTTGCCGTTGCCATAGGCACGACTCAGATGTGTATACATCGTATTCTGCAGCACCATGCGGTACGGCGTCACCTTCTTGTGATTGTCCAGTTCTGCAAACACCAGTTTGGTGAGGTCGGCCAGATAGGCCTGTGGCTTGTACAGTTCGTTCAGTGCCTCCATTCGGCCCATCAGGCTCGCCACCACGCTCTCGCCCACGACGGTAGTCAGCACCTGCGGATAGTCCGAGATGCGGCTGGCATAGCTGACCTCGCGCAGCCAGACGGGTTCCTGCAGAACCTGCTCGTCCAGGAACTGGAGTGCAGCCTTCTGCTTCTCAAGGGGCTGAGGACGATAGACGGGTTCCCCGGAGCCCTTTTCGCGGAAATTGATGAGACGGCCGCCAATGTTGCGCGCTACGTGACCGCAGTAGCGCAGGAACTGTGTGCGTATCTGTACATACATCGTCCGCAAATCCTCTCCATAGAGATCCTTCTCGTTGTCCATCGTCCACTGGGGCAGCTGGACTATCTCGCGCTTCAGGTTTTGTATGCCATAGAGACTGGCCTTCACGGCATCGTCGCCCAGGTCTTCTCTCTGGCGACGCGGATCAGTATTTCCCTCGTCGCTCTCGCCGTCGCCCCACCAGAGGCGTGGGTTCTGGGTTGCCTTGAGCGTCATGGCCTCCAGCATCTTGTGATCCTCGTCCTCATCCTTTGCCCCGAACATCGGCGTATAGCCCCACTGGATGGCCCACTGGTCATAGTCGTTGATGCGAGGGAAGACTCCCCGATGTGAGATGCCATCCTCGGGCTGTGCCACATAGTTGAAGCGGGCATAGTCCATGATACTGGGCGTATGGCCGTGTGCCTCCACCCATGCCTTGTTCCTAAGGCTGTCCACGGGTACCGTGCTGCTACTGCCAAAGTTATGGCGCAAGCCCAGCGTATGTCCCACCTCATGGCTGGAGACAAAACGGATGAGTTGTCCCATCAGCTCCTCGTCGAAGTTCATCTTGCGAGCAGCCTCGTCGATGCTTCCACACTGCACCATGTACCAGTCGTGTACCAGCTTCATCACATTGTGATACCAGCAGATGTGACTTTCCAAGATCTCGCCGGTACGCGGGTCGTGCACGTTGGGTCCATAGGCGTTCTCGATGGGGCTTGCCAGATAGCGGATGCAGCTGTAACGGGCGTCTTCCATGCTCATCGTCGAATCGTTCTCGGGCCACTCGCGTGCTTGAATGGCATTCTTGAAACCAGCCTTCTCGAAGGCTACCTGCCAGTCCTCCACTCCCTGGATGAGGTACTTGCGCCACTGCTTTGGCGTGGCCGGGTCGATGTAATAGACGATGGGCTTCATGGGTTCCACCAACTCGCCACGCTTCATTTTCTCCACATCCTCGGGACGCGGCTCCAGACGCCAGCGAGTGATGAAACGCTTCTCCTCCACCCGCTGCTGGTCGTCGGAGTAGTTGGTATAGTCGTCGGTGAAATAGCCCACACGCGGATCGAAGTAGCGCCGCATCATGGGTTTTTCGGGCAGGAGGATGAAACTGATGTTCAGCCCGAAGGTGACCTTACCCGTCATACGTGTGGCGGGCAGGCTGGCATTGGGCGTGCTGGCAAATGTCTTCACCAAGCGTACCTCGGTGTTCAGGGGGAACGACTTGATGTCCTCGATGTAACACATCTCGCCCACCTGTCCTGCCAGGTTGTACTGCTGCTTGGCATACTGCGGCAGACCCAGTGCGGGGTTGTCCTGATTGAAGAAGGCGTTTACCTTTATCTTATATACTCCGTCCTTGTGACTTTCCACCTTGAAGGCCCCGATGATGGGATTCTCGTTGCTGATGGTGATGGCCCGGTTGATCTTCTGCGTCGTGTCGGCATAGTTGATGAGCAGGTTGGCCCGCAGCAGCAGCTGGTCTTCGGGTCCCTTCTGGAAGTACACGGTCTGCTCGTTCACCTGCTCGCCACCGAACTTGCCGGTGTTCGAGGGAGTGCTGGTGAAACGTGTGGTGGTCAGGAAGTGACGCCCAATGAGACTGTCGGGAATCTCGAAGAACCAGTCGCTCTTCATCTTCGTCACGTGGAACAGTCCCGGACGGTCCACTGCCGGCTTCTCCACCTTGACGCTATCCTTTTTCTCTGCCACGGGCTGATTCTTTTTCTTCTTCCCGAAGAGGCGGTGCTTCCTGCCCGTCTGCGCCTCCTTCTTTGCAGGCTCTTTCTGTTTCTTGTCCTTCTGTTCTGTCTTGGCTTTCTCGTTCCGTTCGGCCGAGGTGGCAGGCGAGCTGCCAAGGAGTGCTGCAGCCAGCAGCAGGCTCAGATACTTTATTTTCATGTCTGTCAGTTAATGATTTGCCGTGCAAAAGTACATAAAAAAAAGCACATAAAGGCCCTCTATCGTAAGACTTTTTATATATATGCAGACAATTAGGTGTACGACTATACAGAAAGGAGGCGTATATCAGCGGCGCATGAAGGCGAAAGTGTCTATGCAGAATAGTTCCTCGTCTGTTTGCGCCCCCTGGAACTCCATCACCAAGGCATGTACTCCACGCACTCTTTTTACCTTAGCACGCCACTCCGTCCAGCCCATGTGAGCAGGCACTTCGATGCGCCCCAGTTCACGACCGCAGAGCGAATCGGAATGGAGAACAATAGTGCCACCAGCCTCAGACTTCACACGCAGCGACACCCCGCGAGCTCCCCGTCCGAAGTCCATGTATTTCCATGCAGCCCAGTCGCCGGCATGTATGTTACCCAGTTCTTCGCGACTCGCATCCTCAGCCGTGCGGCGGATATATACTTTTCCACCCATCAGGCAGGCACGGGCTGCATCGTTCTTCACAAAGGCATCAAGCGGGCAAGACGCTCCCTGCGACGTCATCTCCACCTCGTCGATTGTCCCGTCGGCATTGAATCGGATTGGCTCGATACATGCCTTGCGCATCGAACGGCAGTTGTGGGTGGAACGGTGATAGAGAACATACCACTGGCCCCGGTACTCAACGATGGAACCATGATTGTTCCAGCTGGCAGGGTCGCATCCATGATTGTCGATGATAACGCCCTTGTATTCGTAGGGTCCAAGCGGCGAGGTGGACATGGCATAGCCCAAGCTGGTGGGGCGTCCACGACGACTGATGTCGGCATATATATAATAGTAGTACTTGCCCCGCTTGATGACGTAGCTTCCCTCGTGGAAGTGATGCTCCTTCTCCGTGACCAGCCCGTCCACCACCGACGAGAGGTCGAGCGTCTTCATGTCGGGGTTCATACGAGCGCCCTTTGCCGAGAACTGCCCCCAGAAATAGTAAGCCTGCCCGTCATCGTCAATGAAGATGTTGGGGTCAATCTGGCGTGGCCCTTCTATCTTCACCCCGTCGCGAAATGGACCGCTAGGCGAATCGCCTACTGCCACATACTCGCTGCCGTCGGGCACATCATAATAGAGGTAGTAGGTGCCGTCGCGCAGCATCACGTCAGGCGCATAGAGCGTCTCGCCCCACGAGAAGGAGTTGCGATGCATCGTCCACTGCTTCAGGTCGGCAGTCGAGAGCACATGGTACTCCTTCGAGCAATACTTGTCGGGGGTGAGGTCGGTGGAACCATAGACGTAGAGCCGCCCGTCGGGCATCACCCGCGACGAAGGGTCGGCGATGTATGTGCCAATCGGCACGATAGGATTTTGAGCCGATGAGGGGGATGCCGCCACGAGCACCCCCGCCATCCATAGTGCTGCACTCAGAATCTTCATGAGAAGGGTGAGGGACGCTTTGGTAGCCAATAGAGTTTTAAACTTCATTTATATAAGAGTATTCCGTTTCATCCTGTATTTCGTTGTGTATCATTGATGTCGAGGGACTTTATATACTCCGAGGACGCACCCATGCGGGCACGTCCTCGGAGTAGAGGTGGCGAGGCGCTGTCTCAGTACACAATCAGGTAGAGGCCGGCAGCGAGGGCGGCGCCGATGATAGGGCCAAAGGCAGGAATCCACGAGTAGGCCCAGTCGCTGTCGCGCTTTCCCTTGATGGGGAGCAGGCAGTGGGCCAGGCGTGGACCCAGGTCACGGGCGGGATTGAGGGCGTAGCCCGTGGTGCCTCCCAGCGACATGCCGATGGAGATGATGAGGAAGGCTACAGGGAATGCTCCCAGGCTTCCCATGCCCAGTTCGGGCGTGTTCTCCTTGTTGCCGATGGCCAGAATGCAGAAGATGAGCACGAAGGTGGCGATTATCTCGCTCAGCAGGTTGCGCCACGGATTGCGGATGGCCGGGATGGTGCAGAAGGTGCCCAGCTTCACATCTGGATCGGCCGTGGCATCGTAGTGGTCCTTAAAATACCGCCACACGAGCACCGCGCCGACGAAGGCGCCCAGCATCTGCGCTGCAATATAGGGCAACACCAGGTTCCAGTCGAACGTGCCGGCCAAGGCAAGCCCGACGGACACAGCCGGGCTGAGGTGGGCTCCGGTATAGGGACCCGACACGAAGACGCCGCACATCACGGCCAAGCCCCAGGCGATAGTGACGACAATCCAGCCGGCCCCCTTGGCTTTTGTCTTGTCAAGACTTACGTTGGCGCACACACCGTCGCCCAACAGAATCAGAATCATCGTACCGATGAATTCAAAGGTCATTTTCTCTAACATGATATTGGAATTTAAAGCCTCACCCCCGGCCCCTCTCCGAGGAGAGGGGGGCTGACAGGGAGAAGGTGGTTAATGGTTTGTTTAAAGCCTCACACCTGGAGAGGGACTGTGGTTGTCCTCCCTACCGCCACGCGCCAACCCTTAACGGCCTGTTCCACACGCTGGCGGTCGGGCGTCGGGGTGAAGGTGGAGTCAACGATCCACTGCTGGCGAATGGTCTCGACGCTGTCCCAGTAGCCTACGGCGAGGCCGGCCAGATAGGTGGCTCCCAGCGCTGTGGTCTCGGGGTTGCGGGGACGGATGACAGTGGTGTCAAGAATGTCGGCCTGGAACTGCATCATCAGATTGTTGCGCGAGGCACCGCCATCGACCTTCAGTTCCCGCAGCGGAATGCCGGCATCGCGCTGCATGGCCTCGACGATGTCCAGCGTCTGGAAGGCGATACCTTCGAGTGCAGCCCGAGCGATATGAGCAGCCGTGGTGCCCCGGCTGATGCCAGTGATGCTGCCTCGGGCATACTGGTCCCAATACGGAGCACCCATGCCAGTGAGGGCCGGCACGAAATAGACGCCTCCGGTGTCGGGTACCGAGGCGGCCAATGCCTCGACCTCGCCGGAGGAGCGGATGATGCCCAGCCCGTCGCGCAGCCACTGTACCACGCTTCCGCCCACGAAGATGCTGCCCTCGAGGGCATAGGTCACGCGCCCGCCAAGGCTCAGGGCGATGGTGGTAAGCAGATTGTTGGCCGAGGTGATGGGTTTCTCGCCACTGTTCATCAGGAGGAAGCAGCCCGTGCCGTAGGTATTCTTCACACTGCCCGGCTCGGTGCAGAGCTGGCCGAAGAGGGCTGCCTGCTGGTCGCCCGCAATGCCCCCGATGGGCACAGGCTGACCGAAGAGCGTGGCCTCAGTATGGCCATACACCTCGCTGCACGACCTCACCTCGGGCATCAGCGACCGTGGGATGTCGAAGAGGCGCAGGAGTTCCTCGTCCCACTGCAGGGTGTGAATATTAAACAGCATCGTGCGCGAGGCGTTGGTGGCATCGGTGATGTGCAGTCGGCCGCCCGTGAGCTGCCATACGAGCCACGTGTCCACCGTGCCGAAGCGCAGCCGTCCCTGCTCAGCCCGCTGGCGGGCGCCGGGCACATGGTCGAGCACCCATTTTATCTTCGTAGCGCTGAAGTAGGCGTCGATAATCAGCCCCGTCTTCTGGCGAATGGTCTCCGTGAGCCCGTCGGCCTTCAGCCGGTCGCAATACTCGGCCGTGCGGCGGTCTTGCCACACGATGGCATTATAGACGGGCTCGCCCGTCTCGGCATCCCACAGGATGGTGGTCTCGCGCTGATTGGTGATGCCGACGGCTGCGATGTCCTGCCCGCTGATGCCCATGCCCGCCATCACCTCGCTGATGACGGCAGCCTCGGACGACCATATCTCCTGCGGGTCGTGCTCCACCCAGCCCGACTGGGGAAAATGCTGTGTAAACTCCTTCTGCGCCACGGCCAGGCTCTCGCCCTGGCGGTTGAAGACGATGGCTCGCGAACTGCTGGTACCCTGGTCGATAGCCAGGATGTATTGCTCTTTCATAGGCCGTTAGATTAGTCGATGTGATACATTTCCTGCGCATTATGTGGCAGTCGGTCGCACAAAGGTAGACAAAAAGTGGTAAAGTACAAAATAATTCCACCTTTTTAATACATACGCCGGCATGGAATTCATGTATTAAATGTTTACACGAAATTTTGCGTAAAAAGAAACAGAATGCCGCGAGGGTTGAGATGGAGTGTCGCAAAGCTCGCCGCGACACTCCACCAAAAAGCAAGTGACACGTCGCTACGTCGCGAGAATCGCGTATTTCTGGCCGAGGGGACGCTTCGCTCAGAAAAACGCAGAATTTTGGAGCGCTGACATTCAGGCGGTTAAGAAAGTCCCGACATAGCAAGCACCCCGAAAAGGTCCCTTTTTGGGGCATTTTCGACCCATTTTGGGAGGGGGCCGGCGGGACGTCTCGCAGAGATTTTTTCCGAAACACTTACAGGAGAGAGAACCACCCTAATGGGTGGAACTGCGGGCACAGGAAGGAAAAAAGGAGTCTCTTCCCATTGTCACATTGCTCGATATATCTATATTTGCGCCGAGAGAAAGAACAAACAACCCCAATAAACGTCAGCAAACTATGAGAACAATGAGATTCACGGTCATCCTGGTGATGACACTCTGCTTTGGCATGGACGCCGGAGCACAAGCCATTCTGAAGAGCCTCGGAAAGAAAGCATTGGAAAAAGTACAGGAGAAGACAGAGCAAAAGGCGCTGGAGAAGACTGACGAGGCCACCGATGCCCTCCTCAACGGCAAGATTCCGTTCAAGAAGAAGAAAACAGAGACCGAAGCGAAGGCCGAGGACACTGTCACAGACGCAGAGGAGGCAGCAGAGGGCGGGGAAAAGAAACAGGCTGGGAAGAAACAGGCCAACGTGAGCTGGAACAACTACGATTTCGTTTCTGGCGACGAGATAATCTTCGAGGACAACCAGGCCGGCGAGAAGCTGGGCGAGTTCCCCTCGATGTGGGACACTTTTCAGGGCGCAGCCGAGGTGGTGGAGTTCGACGGACAGCCTGCCATAAACACGCAGGACGCACGCATCACGCCGCTCTTTGCCGACAACAAGGTCTATCTGACGGACGAGTGCACCGTGGAGTTCGACATCTACATCTGGCGTGAGGAGACCTTCAAGGAGCAGTACAACAACGGCGAGGGCCTGGGTCTGAACGACTACGTCATCATGCTGGGCCGCGAGGATAAGATACAGGACATCGGCGGCGATCCCGAATGTTCCCTGTGGATGCGTATCACCGCGGCCGAGAATGGCGAGGATGCTTCTTTCGACTACCGCTGGAGCGTGCCCGGCAGCGACGACTTACGCGAGGGGAGCTACGAGATAAAGGGCATACAGCGAGACGCTTGGCACCACGTAGCCATCTCGTTCAACAAGCGGGCCTACAAGGTTTACTTCGACCAGCAGCGCGTGGCTAACATACCCAACGCCACGGTGCCCACCTACCTGGTGCTGGAGGGTTCGTACGACTACAACCGCCTCTACTTCTGGCGCAACATCCGCATCGCCAAGGGCGCCGTGCCCCTGGCCGACCGCCTGCAAAGCGAAGGAAAGATCATCACCTATGCCATCACCTTCGACACGGGCAAGGCCACCATACGTCCCGAATCGACGGGCGAGCTGAACCGCATCACGAAGATAATGACAGACGACACAGCCGTGAAGTTTGAGATTCAAGGCCACTGCGACAATACGGGCACCGACGCCGTGAACGACAAGCTCTCGCAGCAGCGGGCCGAGGCCATCATGGCAGCACTGGTGGCCAACGGCATCGCTGCCGACCGCCTGACGGCTGTGGGCAAAGGCTCAAGGGAACCCATCGGCGACAACACGACCGACGCTGGACGCGCCAAAAACCGCCGCGTGGAATTCGTGAAGAAATAGGGACATCAAGCAGAATCCGCCCATCCGCGACGAGATACCTACGCGGGTGGGCCATTGAGCCTTTTCTCTCACCTCCGCATGCCGGCAGGATCGGGAGAGAGCGTCATTCGATAACGTACCATGTATAGCCGCCCGCCGGGATACGTACCGTCAGGGTGACGTTGCCCTCAGGCGTCAGCCGATAGCTTTTGGCTCGGCCCTCACGTTCGCGGATGCGTGCGCGGCGGGTGAGACCGGTGTAGTATAGTGGCAGCGTAATCTCTCGCACGACATCCTCGCCGAGAGGATTGAAGATGAGCGCCAGCCCCTTCTCCTGTCCCTGGGGGATCCACGTGCAGGATACCGTCCCAGTCGCGGGCGTCGGGCTTACGCAGGTGGATGATGTCGCTGTTCAGGATGCGGCGATACTTCTTGTACCAGCTGATAACGTCGATGACAGCCTGGCGCGTCTCGTCACTGTCATAGAGGCGAGGTCCACGATAACAGGCCTGCACGCCGCAGCCGTAGTTCTGCACCATGAGTGTCTTGTATTCATAAAGATGTTCGCTCAGCGGCTCCAGGGTGGCAGCGTCGCCCCCGCCATGATATTGCACCAGAGGGACGAAGCTCCACAGGGAGGTCTGCGGGCGATCCCAGGTACAGTCGAAATTGAGCTGGCGTGTGTGGATAATCTGACGATCGCGTGGCAGCGACCAGTTCGTCTCGCGATAGCCGATGCCCACCTTCGTGGTGCCGTTCAGGAAGAAGAAGTCGGGCACATTGCTGTACATGCCTCGCTCCGAGAGCCAGCGGTAGAAGTCGGAAATCTTTCGGAACTGCTTCCACTGCGAGTCGGCCAGCCCGCGATGGTGGGCATGAGTGGTCGAAGCGCAGACGTCGCCGGGATAAGATCCGTCGTGTTCCAGGCAAGTCATTCCCGTTCGTTCCATGAAGGTCTGTAGCCGACGGAAGTAGTCGTAGCCCCATTCGGAGCACAGGCAAGGCGAGCTGCCGAAGCGCATGCCGCCGCGATGGCCTGTGGCGGGGTTGATGACGTCCACCTCATCGCTGATCCATCGGCTTGCCAGCAGCGAATAGCACCCCATCTCGATGCCCCGCGAACGGGCATAGTCCACGAGTTCCCTGTAGCGGGCGATGTTCTCCTCAGACACGTCCTCCATGTTCAGTCCGCAACCGAAGCTCAGGATAATCATCTCATACCCAGTCTCGGCACACTGATCGACGGCACGCCGCACGGTGGCGGGGTCGGTGGAGGTGAGATGGAGGAAGATGGGATTCTGGGTGGTCCAGGGAGCGATGGCGGCATAGAAGCGGCGCGTGAAGAGTCCCTTCCGCTCGCGGTCATCGCTGTCGAAGGGCATCTCGAAGACATTGAACGAGCAGAACGTCTCGCCCGGAGCCACGTCCTGGGCAGGCCCTATGGGCGGGGATACCTGCAGGACGCAGGGTGTCTGGCGCGGATAGTTGCGTTGCGAGGTGTAGGCAGGGTCGGTCAGCCAGTGCTCGGTGATATCCGTCTCGCGCTCCGTGAAGCTACCTCCACCATGATAGTCGCTCTCCACGTGGATGTTGGGAAGCAGGAAATGTGGGGGAACCTCCACGGGCGACTCGGGCTCGAACATGGCCAGGCGCTCCAGTTCAAAGGAGTCCACGCAGAGGGTGTCTGACGACTCGTTGACAAGCTCGAAATACCGGCGTATGACAGGCAACTGGTCGTAGATGCCCACATGGAGCTTCAACGTCACCCCCTCCATCCCCTCGGGGCCTCGCAGAGTGAAGACGACCTCGCGCCCCGTGGCATCGAGGGTGTTACGCGCCCAACGAGTGCGCTTCCAGGGAAGCAAGGGGGCCATATCCCGAGTCTCGAAGTCCTCGACACGGAAAGAGCCTTCAGTCGGCGTCAGCGACGCAATCCAGTCGTCCAGCAGATACCCCCTCTCCTGCTGCCCCTGCAGGCCGCCGAGAGGGTATCGGGTGCCGTTGATGCTGACACTGCCCTCCGCACTCACGGCCCGCAGCATCCGCTCGCCGGTCATGCGGTTCACGTAGTCGGTGGTAGCCAAGTTGGGGGTAATCCGGAACGTGCGCCACACCATGCCGTTGGCTACGACGATGCCCCGAGCGTCGGGTGTACGGTAGATGCCCGCCACGGAGCGTTCGGGGGTTAGCAGCCAGTCGAAGGGTGTGCGTGTCGAGGCCAGGCTGTCAAAGACAGGCAGCGAGGCCACTTTCTGTTCCAGGCGTTCAGCCCGGAGACAGCATGCCATTGACATGAGAAACAGTGCTGTGATGAATGCTTTCATTGGGGGCTTGCTTGACGGTTGTTGCTTCCGAGTGCAAATTTACGGATAAATATTGATATGTCAGTCATGGTGTGTTGAAAAAAACTTCGTACCTTTGTGCTTTGTTATGAAAGTCTTCGACCTAACCTCCAAGTTCCAGCCCACAGGCGACCAGCCTGAGGCCATCCGCCAACTCACAGAGGGCGTGCTCTCAGGCACACCGGCTCAGACACTGCTGGGAGTCACCGGAAGCGGAAAGACGTTCACCATAGCCAACGTGATTGCACAGGTGGAACGCCCCACGCTCATTCTCTCACACAACAAGACGCTGGCCGCCCAGCTGTACGGCGAGATGAAGCAGTTCTTCCCACACAATGCGGTGGAGTACTACGTCAGCTACTATGATTACTACCAGCCCGAAGCATACATCCCCTCCACCGACACTTACATTGAGAAGGACCTTGCCATCAATGACGAGATAGACAAGTTGCGGCTGGCCGCCACCAGTGCCCTGCTCTCCGGGCGACGCGACGTCATCGTGGTGAGCAGCGTGTCGTGCATCTATGGCATGGGCAATCCAGCGGCCTTCTACGAGAACGTCATTGACCTGCATGTCGGACAGAAACTGAACCGCAACGACTTGCTACGGCGACTATTGGACAGCCTGTACGTAAGGAACGACATCTCGCTCAACCGAGGCGAGGTGAGAGTGAAGGGAGACACGGTGGACGTGGCACTGGCCTACAGCGACTCGCTCCTGCGCATCACCTTCTGGGACGACGAAATAGAGTCGCTCGAGGAGGTGGACCCCGTGAGCCTATACCGCATCGGACGGTTCGAGGAATACAAGATATACCCCGCCAATCTCTTCATGACCAGCCACGACCAGCAGGAAGCAGCACTGCGCCACATCGAGGAAGACCTGCACGAGCAGGTGGCCTACTTTGAGGAAATCGGCAAATCGTTAGAGGCAGCCCGACTGCAGGAACGTGTCACATACGACATGGAGATGATTCGCGAACTGGGCCACTGCTCGGGTATCGAGAACTATAGCCGCTATTTCGACGGACGCGCGCCAGGCACAAGGCCATACTGCCTGCTCGACTTCTTCCCTAAGGACTATCTGATGGTCATCGATGAGAGCCACGTCTCGGTGCCTCAGATCGGGGCCATGTATGGCGGAGACCAGGCACGCAAGAACAATCTGGTGGAATATGGATTCCGCCTGCCCGCAGCCCGCGACAACCGACCGCTCAAGTTCCAGGAGTTCCAGGAATTGGTGAACCAGGTAATCTACGTCTCGGCCACGCCTGCCGACTACGAGCTGGCCGAGAGCGAAGGCGTGGTGGTGGAACAGCTCATCCGACCCACAGGCCTGCTGGACCCCGTCATCGAGGTGCGCCCCACGGAGAATCAGGTGGACGACCTCATGGAGGAAATCCAGCAACGCATCGAACGCGGTGAACGCACACTGGTGACCACCCTGACCAAACGTATGGCCGAAGAACTGAGCGAATACCTGCAACGCCACGGAATCCAGACGGCATACATACACAGCGATGTGGACACACTCGAGCGTGTGCAGATCATGGACAACCTGCGGGCAGGGGTCTATGACGTACTCGTAGGCGTCAATCTACTGCGCGAGGGTCTGGATCTCCCCGAGGTATCGCTCGTGGCTATTCTGGATGCCGACAAGGAGGGCTTCCTGCGCAGTCACCGCAGCCTGACGCAGACCGTGGGACGCGCCGCCCGCCACCTGAACGGACGAGCCATCATGTACGGAGACCACATCACCGAGAGCATGGCACGCACCATCGAGGAGACCAACCGCCGACGCGAGAAACAACTCCGCTACAACGAGGAACACCACATCACCCCGCAAGCCATACGCAAGGAGCGGACAATGGGCAACCTCATCCAGGCACAGCAACAGGCAGAGACACGCGCCTACGTGGAGCCAGAGATACCGGCAGCGATGGTGGCCGACCCAGTGGTGGAACACATGACGGCCGAACAGATTGAGAAGAGCATCAAGGCCACACGCCGCAAGATGGAGGAAGCAGCCAAGCGACTTGACTTCGTGGAAGCAGCCCACCTGCGCGACGAGATGTTGCGCATGGAGGAGAGGGCCAAAGAGATGCGAGAATAAGAGATGTGCGGCCTTGATGCCTTTTGTCCTGATTTTCCCCGAAAATGGCATTCTCCGTTCAAAACGAGATGCAATATCAATTCTTTTTCGTAACTTTGCCACCCGAAACGTACAATATAATATAGTATGACGTTTGGAATAATTTATGTAGCCATTATCCTGGTGCTGATGCTGGTAGCGCTGATGCGCGAGGCACTGCGGCCGGGACTCATCCTCTTCACAGCAGTCGTACTCCTGCTGTGTGCAGGCATCATCAACCCCGAAGAGGCACTGAAGGGATTCTCCAACAAAGGTATGATCACCGTGGCTCTGCTGTATCTGGTGAGCGAGGGAGTCAGGAAAAGCGGCTTGCTGGAGCGCATCGTCTTCCGCATGCTGCCGACGAAAAACGTCACAGTGACCAAGGCCGGCCTTCGCTTCTACCCCATCGTCTCCTTCATCTCGGCCTTCTTCAACAACACGCCCGTGGTGGTCATATTTGCCCCCATGATTAAGAACTGGGCACGCAAGATGAAGCTACCACCCACGAAATTCCTTATTCCCCTGAGCTACGCCACTGTCATCGGCGGTATCTGTACCCTTATCGGCACAACCACCAACCTGGTGCTCCACGGTATGCTCATCCAGGAACACCGCGACGAGATGACAGCCTTCGAGGAGTCGGGCGGTACGGTGAAGGGTATCCTGCTCCAGAACGGCATCGACGGAATGCACATGTTCGAGCTGACCAAGGTGGGCATTTTCATCGCGCTGGCAGGCCTCATCTACCTCATCTTCTTCTCCCGCTACCTGCTGCCCGAGGAGCGCAAGGCGGACGAAGATGCCGAGGACCAGAACATCGCGCCGGGCATGTCGCGCTTCGAGGTGATGCTGAGCACACGCTTCCCGGGGCTGGGCAAGACACTGCACGACTTTGACTTCTACCGCCACTACGGAGCCCACGTACGTGCCATCCGGCGAGGTGGAAACATCGTGGAAGGCGACTACATGAACACACCCATGTCTCACGAAGACACGCTCATCATCGATGCCGACGAGAGTTTCATGAAAACGTGGGGCGACAGCCGCGTGTTCTGGATGATTAACCGCGTGGGCGACTACGAACCGCCCATGGGCACCAAGAAACGCTGGCTGGCACTGGCACTGCTCGTGCTGATGATTATCGGAGCCACCGTGGGCGAGCTGCCCATCGTGAAGGACAACTTCCATTTCCTCAAGCTGGACATGTTCTTCTTTGCCTGTGTGACTACCATCATTATGGCATGGACACGAATGTTCAACCCACGCAAGTACACGAAATTCTTCTCCTGGGACGTGCTCATCACAATTGCATGCGCCTTCGCCATCAGCACGGCCATGACAAAGTCCGGATTTGCCGACTTCGTGGCCGGATACATCATCTCACTCACCGATGCGGTGGGAGGCAGCACGTATGGTGTCTATGTCATCCTGGCTGCCCTTTTCATCATCACGAATATCTTCACCGAACTGATCACCAACAATGCGGCCGCAGCGCTGGCCTTCCCTCTGGCACTGGCCGTGAGCGAGAAACTTGGCGTGAACCCAATGCCCTTCGTCGTATGCGTCTGCTTTGCCGCCAGCTCGTCGTTCAGCACCCCGATCGGCTATCAGACAAACCTCATCGTGCAGGGTGTCGGGGGATATAAGTTCAAGGACTTCGTCAAGGTGGGTCTCCCAATGAATCTCATCGTATTCCTGGTCAGCGTGTTGCTCATCCCGCTGTTCTATCATCTGGTATAGGCACTGCGTAAACACATCACTCCCCCACGCACGATAGAGAAAAATGCCCCCCGACACGACGTTTGCCCGACAAAAATGGCTGGAAACACAAAAAAATGTGTAACTTTGCCGTGTCTTAAACAAATTCTATAAGCACAAAACAAACTAACGCAATGAAAAAGACAAATCTGACGCTGCTTCTCACAGCAGCAATGAGTGGAATGTTCTGCGCCTGCCAACCCAAAGACAACACGCTGACGAAGGCAGAACAGGAAGAGGGTTGGGAACTGCTCTTCAACGGACAGGATCTCTCCGAGTGGCGAAACTACAACGACACCGTCCTCAGCAACGGATGGGCTGCCGTGGATGGATGCATTCAAGCAAGCGGCGAAGGCGGCGATGCCTCGGGATACATCGTCACGAAGCGTAAGTTCAAGGACTTCGAGCTCACCTGGGACTGGAAACTCACCCACGGAGGCAACAGCGGCATGCTGTACCACGTAGTGGAGAACTCCGTGTTCGGAGTGCCCTATGTGACTGGCCCCGAGTACCAGCTCATCGACAATGAGGGATGGGAAGAAGTGAACGCTCCCAACAAGCTGGAGGAATGGCAGAAGCTGGGTGTGGACTACGCCATGCATCTGCCCGACTACTCGAAGATGCATGTGAACCCCGTAGGCGAATGGAATACCTCGCGCATCGTATTCGACAATGGCCATGTAGAGCATTGGCTGAACGGCGAGAAGATTCTGGAATTCGAAGCCTGGACCGACGACTGGTTCGAGAAGAAGGGCAGCGGTAAGTGGGCTCACGCACTCGAGTACGGTCTCTCCGACGAGGGTGTCATTTGCCTGCAGGACCACGGCGACCCCGCCTCCTTCAAGAACATTAAGATTCGCCAGCTGCCGCATAAGGGCGGTCAGACCGAGAGTCTCTTCAACGGCAAGGACCTCACAGGCTGGGAGCCCTTCGGCGACGGCAAGTGGAGCGTGGATGAAGAAGGCAACCTCGTAACCGAGAACGGCGACAACAAGCAGTATGGTTACCTCTGTACCCGCAAGTACTACAAGGACTTCGACCTCACACTGGAGTTCAAGCAGGAGTCCAACGGCAACAGCGGCCTATTCTTCCATTCGTTCATCGAAGGCTTCAATACGGTACACGGATGGCAGTGTGAAGTGGCTCCCAAGGGCTGTGACACAGGTGGTATCTACGAATCATACGGCCGTGGCTGGCTGCAGCAGATTCCCGACGAGAAGGAGGAAATCCTGAAGGAAGGCGAGTGGAACACCCTGCGCCTGCGCGTGGAAGGCAACCACATCCAGACATGGCTCAACGGCGAGCCGATGGCCGACATCGAGGACGAACTCATCGGCCGCACACCCGGACGCCTGATGCTACAGATTCATGACGGAAACGATATCAAGGTGCTCTGGCGCAACTTCCAGTTGACGCAGCTCTGATACTTCGTCCCCGTCCCAGACAGAAAGAGTCAACACAAAGTTCAGCTGAGCCCAAAAGACTTGGCTGAGCTTTGTTTAATCTAAGCAGAAGAGAAGCATCGCACGAAAGCGACAACGACAGCGCACAACATACATTATTATATATATGGCATCAAACGACAGCATCGGACAGCGCCCCGAGAACATCTATCCCATCACAATGATGACACGCCAGGACAAAGAGACGCTCCTCGGCCAGCGAGGCATGATGGTGTGGTTCACCGGCCTGAGCGGCAGCGGCAAGAGCACAGTGGCACTGGGCGTGGAGCAGGAACTGCACCGACGGGGCATCCTGTGTCGCATTCTGGATGGAGACAACATCCGTGCCGGCATCAATAACAACCTGGGCTTCTCGCCCGAAGACCGCCGCGAGAACATACGGCGCATTGCCGAGGTAGGAAAGCTCTTCGTACAGACAGGCATCGTCACGCTGGCATGCTTCGTTTCGCCCACCGAGGAAATACGCCAGCTGGCACGGGACATCATCGGCCCGGAGGACTTCCTGGAGGTCTATGTATCCACGCCGCTCGAGGAATGCGAACGCCGCGACGTAAAGGGACTCTATGCCCGTGCCCGGCGAGGAGAGGTGAAGGACTTCACCGGCATCAGCGCTCCCTTCGAGACGCCGCAGCATCCGGCGCTGAGCATTGACACCAGCTGTTTCACCCGAGAGGAATGCGTGCGCCAAGTCGTTCAACTGATAATAACCAAAGAATAAGACATGAAAGAATACAGCCTAAGCCACTTGCAGGAGCTGGAGGCCGAGAGCATCCACATCATCCGTGAAGTGGCGGCCGAATTTGAGAATCCCGTGATGCTGTACAGCATCGGCAAGGACAGCAGCGTGATGGTGCGACTGGCCGAGAAAGCCTTCGCTCCCGGCAAGGTTCCCTTCCCACTGATGCACATCGACTCAAAATGGAAATTCAAGGAAATGATTCAGTTCCGTGACGAGTATGCCAAGAAATATGGTTGGAACCTCATCGTGGAGTCGAACATGGAAGCCTTCCGCGCTGGCGTAGGCCCCTTTACACACGGGTCGAAAGTACACACGGATCTGATGAAGACCAAGGCACTGCTCGACGCACTGAACAAGTATAAGTTCGATGCTGCTTTCGGCGGAGCCCGCCGCGATGAGGAGAAAAGCCGCGCCAAAGAGCGTATATTCTCCTTCCGCGACCAGTTCCAGCAGTGGGACCCCAAGAACCAGCGCCCCGAGCTGTGGGATATCTACAACGCCCGCATCCACAAAGGCGAGTCGATCCGCGTCTTCCCGCTCTCCAACTGGACAGAGCTGGACATCTGGCAGTACATCCGCCTGGAGCACATCCCCATCGTGCCACTCTACTACGCCAAGGAACGCCCGTGTGTGGAAATAGACGGCAACATTATCATGGCCGACGACGACCGTCTGCCCGAGAAGTATCGGCCGCTAATCCGTCCGCGCATGGTTCGTTTCCGGACCCTGGGCTGCTGGCCGCTGACAGGTGCCGTGGAGTCGAACGCCACCACCATCGAGGAGATTGTGGAGGAGATGATGACCACCACGAAGAGCGAGCGCACCACCCGCGTCATCGACTTCGACCAGGAAGCCTCCATGGAACAGAAGAAGAGAGAGGGATACTTCTGATAGTTCATAGTTAATAGTGAAGAGTGAAGAGTGAAAAAAGTGCCCTCGGCTCTGCCGCTTAATTATGAATTATGAATTTTGAATTATGAATTTATATTAGGATATGGCAAACGAAATTACCTCCCTCCCCCAGGATGGGAGCAAGGCAGGAGTTGATATTAAAGCATACCTTGACGCCGACGAGAAGAAGTCGCTGCTGCGCCTGCTGACAGCAGGAAGCGTAGACGACGGGAAGAGCACGCTCATCGGGCGACTGCTCTTCGACAGCAAGAAACTCTATGAAGACCAGCTCACGGCTCTGGAGCGCGACTCGAAGCGTGTGGGCAATGCCGGTGCCGGACAGATAGACTATGCCCTACTGCTCGACGGACTGAAGGCCGAGCGCGAGGAGGGCATCACGATCGACGTGGCCTACCGCTACTTCTCCACCAACCAGCGCAAGTTCATCATTGCCGACACACCGGGACACGAACAATACACACGCAATATGATTACGGGCGGTTCCACGGCCAACCTGGCCATCATCCTGGTAGATGCCCGCACGGGGGTCATCACTCAGACACGCCGCCACACGTTCCTCGTCTCCCTCCTGGGTATTAAGCACATCGTCTTGGCGGTGAACAAGATGGACCTTGTCGCCTTCTCCGAAGACGTTTTCAACAAGATACGAGACGAGTACCTGGCACTCACCGCCCAGCTGGGCATCGAGGATGTCACCTGCTTCCCCCTCTCAGCTCTCGAGGGAGACAATGTAGTGGAGCGGAGCGAGCGCACACCCTGGTACAAAGGACCTTCGCTGTTGGAATTCCTGGAGACCGTACCCATCCACCGCGACCGCAACATGACGGACTTCCGCTATCCCGTGCAGTACGTGCTGCGCCCCAATCTGGACTTCCGAGGCTTCTCGGGCAAGATAGCCAGCGGCATCGTCCGAAAGGGCGACGAGGTGGTGGCCCT